>CEUM01021095.1_pt1 | contig 33688 bp, 24 predicted proteins | sample 356421 | NCBI WGS metagenome assembly CEUM01 (sample SAMEA2622716, study PRJEB7988) | marine metagenome | biome: marine biome (ENVO:00000447); feature: surface water layer (ENVO:00002042); material: "saline water (ENVO:00002010), including plankton (ENVO:xxxxxxxx)" | depth 5 m
TAGAGTCGGAGATGAACTACTTGTGAGATCTATTACTGGAGTTGCAGAATTATTGACTACAGACGGCATGGTTAACCTTGACTTTGAGGACCTTCGTAGCGTAGTCAATTCAGGCTCAGGTGTTGCTATGATTGGATTGGGCTCAGCAGATGGACCGGGCAGAGCAAGAGATGCTACACTTGAGGCACTACATTCTCCTCTACTCGAATTAGATGTTACCGACGCTAGAGGCGCACTGATAAACGTTGTAGGAGGGGCCAGCCTTACACTTGGAGAAGCAGAAGAATGTGCTCAAATCATCAAAGAGAAAATTTCCCCGCATGCTAGAATAATATGGGGTGCGGCTGTCAACGAAGATTTAGGGGAAGAGGTCAGAGTTATGCTCGTGCTCACTGGAGTAAAATCTGAACAAATTCATGGTTCTAGTGAGAATAGACAACTAAAGAATCTAAAGAATCGACATATAGAATTCGTTAATTAGTCTCTGGTTGCCCAAAATCCAACTATAAGCAACGCGCTAATTCCGATTATTCCAGTAAGCAGTTGTCTATTGCCGTTAGATGATGATTCTGTATTTTCAGACACTTCGCCTTGGTAATTTACTCCAGGGATTCTTATTTCAAACGAATTCCAATTATCCCCAGTTTGTTCATTATTCCCGTTAACTGCATTTGCATGAAGCCTAAATCTGGTTGTCTTCGAATCGTCTTCTGGTGAAACCCAAGTAACGTTCCAACTCAATTCCGATGCATTCGTATGTGTATAACCTTCCTCATACTCTTGTGGAGCTCCCAAGATCTCTCCTGAGGAAACAATTAGTCTGAATCCACCCCAGTTCTCTACTGCCTCGGAATCTCTCTCTACATTTGATTCTATGACTAGAGACAAGTTGTACTGAGTAGAAGATTCGTAAGCCTCTGGCAATCCAAATATGTCGACAACGGTTAGTTCATCTGCGGCCCCGTGGCACAGACAGCCGTTGTTTGCAGATTCGCCAATGCCATCGGGGTAGGCAACAGAAAATGGCAATGACATGAGAGCAAGTAGAGTCAGCAATGTCAGCGCTCTGCTCATGTTGGTTCATTTTTACCCCATGAGAGGTGTAATATCATGTTTATCATTCCAAATTTGACATGATAATGGTTGGTTCATTTTTGACGACATTACATATATTATGAAAACACGATATGGGTTATGTTTGACGGTGGGGCTGTTCAAGAGGTTGAATTTGAGGCAGATGAAATTGATGTTTTTAGTGAACTAGGAATAAACTCAAACACCAAGCAAAATGAGACTTTTAATGATCCATTGATGTCTTTAATCGAAACAGAAGATGATGATTCTAGCGAAACAGTAACGGAAGAAGAAATTGTTGAAGTCGAAGCATTAGAAATACCTGAAGTTGAGCCAGTAGTAGAAATAGAGGAACAACGTGAGTCTAAATTCGATAGACTTGACTCAAGATTGAAGGCTGGATTTTTGAAAGAAATAATTGCCCAGAAGCTTGTTGATGAGCCTGAAAATCACACTAATCCAATCACTACTGCTCCTAGGAAGATGATGTTAGTCAAGGATAGTTTAATTGTCAGTTTGCATGGTAATGTGGCGAGATTGGAGATAACTCTTGAAGATGAAAAAGGAGCGTTACTGAAACCTCAATCTATAATAGACATAAGCACAGGTAATCCAATGCCCTCCTCTATGGCCTCTAAACTACCAATCTCATACAGACCTATGGCTAGAAATCTCAACAAACTGCTTTGGGATTCTTATTGTGCTCTGAAACAATTGCTGTCAAACTAATCCTGGTGAATTACCAACTTCCAATCCTTCTTGACTTCAACCAACATGTTTGAAACCGTACAATATGTTGTGTGACTTTTTTCAATGAGCCTTTCCAAAAGTTTTCTTGGCACATCGCCTTTGATGTGATAAGTCATCATTATCTCTGTGAAAACCCTTGGATGTTCACTTCTCCGCTCCCCTTCCATATCTATCCAAACATCACTAAATTTCCTATCCTTAAGCCCGGTTACAATATCTGCTAGAGAACAGGCTCCTACGGTTTGGAGGAGTAATTGGACCGGGTTTGGCCCCTCCTCCCAATCCATCTTTACTTCTTGACCCTTGTCGTTGATTCCCACCATACTTGATGAGCCTGTCCACTTAACTGAAGCCTTCATGAATGTTCCTCCGTTCTTTTGTTTAAAGACTATATCACTAAAATTCTAAAAAAATGATATCGGTTATTTCTTGAAGTCTAGCCATTTGGGTGAGTCTGAGCAACATGAGCGGTAATCCTATTTCAATGAACAACGGCAAATTAGTTATTCCAAATGATCCAATTGTCTACTTTATTGAAGGCGATGGAATTGGCGTAGATATTACTCCTGTTATGATAAAAGTAGTTGATGCTGCTGTAGAAAAGGCATATGGAGGAAACAAAAAAATAACTTGGGAAGAGGTTCTTGCCGGTGAGAAAGCATTCAACCACACTGGAGAGTGGTTACCTGAAGCAACACTTGATGCGATGAAAAACGGTCTAGTTTCAATCAAGGGACCATTGACAACTCCCGTCGGGGGAGGAATTAGATCTCTCAATGTTGCACTAAGGCAAAAACTGGATCTCTTTGCATGCGTAAGGCCGGTAAGATGGTATCAAGGCACACCTTCACCAGTAAAATCTCCAGAAGATGTTGATATGATTATTTTTAGAGAGAATTCAGAGGATGTTTATGCTGGAATTGAATGGGAAAGCGGAACTGATGATGTCAAGAAAGTAATTGATTTCTTGAGAAATGAGATGGGAGTAGACAAAATTCGCTTCCCAGAAACAAGTGGAATCGGAATCAAGCCAATCAGCAGTGAGGGAACTGGAAGAATTGTCAGAGCCGCTTTAGATTATGCAATTGATAATGACAAAGATTCTGTAACCTTAGTTCACAAAGGAAACATCATGAAATTCACAGAAGGTGGATTTAGAGACTGGGGATATCAAATCGCAAAAGAAGAATATGGCGCTGTAGAATTAGATGGTGGCCCTTGGTGCACATTTGAAAACCCAAAAACTGGATCGACTATCACTGTCAAAGACGTTATCGCTGATGCAATGCTTCAACAGATAATTACCAGACCTGCTGAGTATAGTGTTCTTGCTACAATGAACCTGAACGGCGATTACATCTCTGATGCCCTTGCTGCTCAAGTCGGCGGAATTGGTATTGCACCGGGTGCAAACATAAACTATGATACTGGAATTTCAATTTTCGAAGCAACTCATGGTACTGCTCCAAAATATGCTGGTCAAGATAAAGTGAATCCAGGCTCTCTAATTCTATCTGCAGAAATGATGCTGAGGCACATGGGGTGGACTGAAGCTGCAGATCTGATTGTTAGCGGAATGGAATCTGCTATCTCAGCAAAGACCGTTACATATGATTTCGAGAGAATGATGGATGACGCAAAACTACTCTCATGCTCAGAATTCGGTGAGGCTATAATCAATTCAATGAACTAATCAGATATTATTCTAAACCATTCAAAATTGATTAAATTGGAGATTCTGAATTCTGATGAAATCAGTTTTTAATCCAATCATTTAGGGTTCTACTATCCTTGATTACACCAAATCCGAAGTTCTCTTCACACGCTCTTGCGACCATTGTGAAATCACCATCTCTAGTTGCGATGAGTATCGAACCAACCTCCTTTAGCGGTTTTTGAGCGAGGTTTGAACAGATTTTCATCAGTGATTTATCACCCAATTCAGGGTAAATGTCATCTCCATCTAATTTAGTCCTTAGAGGAGTATCCCTCATTCTCTTCATTTCGGTTAACTGCTCATAAATATCCTTATGCTGAATCAAGAAATCATCAACAAACTCCCTCGCCTCCGAGTTATCAGATTCTTCTTCTAAGCGTAGATCATCTGGGGCCCAGTTGTTGTAATCTTTGAAAATTGATTCAACCATTTGGGTGATTGAACTTTCTTGCATAATATCATTCAGAAGTTCTGGGTCGACCATCACATCATCGAACTTTCTCATAATATTATCAATATTATTTACGAAACCACGCATTTCTTTCTTTACTATATCTGGCAACCATAAGAAAACCCTTCCTTCTTCAGCCCTGTACTTCAAAACCTTATGGAATTGACCGCGTCCGTCAAAGTCAAGTGAAACCTCTCTAGCCATTGACAATTTGTCGTTGAGTAAATCGAATAAAGCATCGACTAAGACATTTGTATCGACGATAATTAACGGATTTAAGGCTAGATTTTTCAGATATCTACGAGATCTAGTTGGTATGTCCTCTTTGTACCTCGCAAACAGTGTTTTCTCAGCATCGATAATTCTTTTCATCTCTGATTGTCTGAAATTAGAGGTGCGGATTGCCCTTTCAATGAAATTTAATCCATCTACTGGTTTCTCTTCACATACATCTTTTGCGAATTCAAACAGATCCTCTGCCGTGCCTGAATAAATTGTGCTCATAATTTGATTGAAGGTTTGTTCATTCGACGCTCTAGTCTTTCTCCTTCTACTGTTTGTGACCGATGATAGCGCTGCCATCACTCTTCCTTTGAACGGTTGCTCAGGAAGAGGTCTTGGATGCTCATCGGCATATGTTTTCAAAAGGTCGAGATCTTCTTCAGAAAATGTCGTTCTAGTCTTGTTAATTAGTTCACCTTCTTCGTTTTCCTCGACATAATGTTCAACTTTTCTAACGTGGTTCTTGACCAACTTTGTAGCTTCTTCGGTTTTCTTTTGAGAAGCAATATAGGAGACGTTAATGTAAAGTTGGAATCTCTTTGTTATCGCTGTTTTTAGAGATGGATGATTCTTCAATAATTCCACTGCTTCTTTCCATTGTTCTGCAAATGCTAGATGAATCAGTGATTTTCTGTACAATACCATGCTATGTTCGTAATCGAATTCCTTGTGATCTCCCGCTCTTCTGTAATCTCTTGCAGCGTTTAACTCATCATTTTGAGAAGCAGCCAAAGCAGCCCTCGCTAATGTATGCCAAGGCGACAAGGGATCATTGTTCTGATACCATGAAACCAATGCTGGCAATCCTATGTCGTGCTCCAAAACTAAGTGTCTTGTGGTATGAATCATTCTGGTTGGAATATTTTCTCTGGTGAGCATATCGTTAATGGCATTCAAGTTTTTTTCATCAATATCCCCGTTTTGTAGAATCAGGTTAAATCTTGATAACCGTAGGGTATCGATTACTTCACAGAATAAATGATATGCTATTGGGTCAATGCTGTCGTTTTCTTTTGCTTTCTCAACGCTTGCTAGCAATTTATCCATTTCCTCGAATTTTGTGAGGTTACTTGCCCCTGCTTTGAGTGATTGTCGTATGGGCTTGAATGCCATTGCACCAACTTTGTCCAATACTTCGATAAACACACCATCTTCGACATCCACGCCTTCCAGTAATCTGATTAGGTTTGTAGAAAGTTCAGAAAAATATTCTGGTGGGTCTACCTCAAAAACTGATGAGAGAGCAACTTTTCTGCTATTTGTCATGCTAACAAATAGGTCATTTTCCCTGCCTGCTGCTAACAAATGTGAGACCAATATTGTCTCCCATGGATGTGAATTAACGAGATCAGAATATTCTGTAAGTATTCTTGCTGACCTCCTAAGATTCATTGTTCTCATGAAAATCGGCAAGGAAATTGTCGCGTCAGGAAGGTCAAGTCCTTGTTCGGAGTCTTGAATTAACCTAGCTGATTCTGCTTTAAGTTCAAATCCAAGAGAATCCTCTTCCAATAGAATTCTAAGCCCCACATTTGAGATTCTTGGAAGTTGTAATTCTAACCATCCATACGCGTCAGAGCCAAGTTGATTCAATAATGGTAGTAATTCACCTAGAGATTCAGATGATTCCAAATTTATTTCATTCAGTGCTTCTAGTGCCTCAGACTTTTTGTCTTCATTGCACAAAGCCGTAAGTTTCCACCAATTCAATTTCTCAATTACTTCTGCTGATACATCCAAAGAAGAAATCAAATCTAATCCTTGGATTAATTTGCTAGATTCTAAAGTCGATGCTTTTTCAGACGGATTCAGCCAAGCGAGTTGGAGAATTCTAGTGTTTAATTCATCGCTTTCATCAGATGATATCGCAGTTATGAAATCATAGTCCTGACCTGTTTTTATCAAGTTCAATAATTCAAACTTGGAGGCGAGTTTATCATCTGTTTTGCTTAATTCTTTTAAGATATCATCCAAGTTATCACTTTCAGTTTGAATTGCTAAAATTGCACTCAGTGAAGATAAATCTCCGCTCAAGTTTAGTAAAGAATCATCAGGAGCTAATCTCCTTCCATCCTTTAATTGACCTTTTAGTGCTGCAAGAGAAACTCGGCTTTTCGGGTCCTCAATGGATTCTTCAACGGTATTGATGAAGGCGAGCAATTTTTTAGAATCATCTCCAGAAATCCGTGCTTTCGATAAATCCACCTTTGCTGCCTTAGCCTTCTTACTTGCTTTGGCTTTTGGGAAGGCAGCAAATTGTGCGAGTAATGGAGTTTTTTCGCCTAGTGCTATCCATGCAGGGTGGACTCCTTTTTCGAGACACTCGTTTCTCAACTCTGTTTCAACTTTGTTCCAGTCATCTTCCCATTCATCCTTGTTCAATTGCTTGTGAATTAAAAGAGATGCAAGTCGAAGAGCAGTGGATCCTGTAATCGGTAGAATTGCTTCTTGAGCAGTAGGTATCATTGAAACAGGATTAGATGCATTTTTTGAGCCAGCACCTCTCCTTCTTCGCCCTCTGCTCATCATAGGGCTAGCACGTGCAGGCGAGTTGTTCTCATCCTCATCATCTGCAGGAGCTTCCATTTCGGCAAGTCCGATGTAGAGGAAACCTCTCATTGGGTCGTCTAGTAATTTAAATTCAGATGTTCGTGCCACTTGTGCTCGTCTTTTGAATTCAGGCATTTTTTGCCTAAACCCGGCATCGAGGCATGTGGCGAGATAGGATTCTTGCAATCTTGTCCCCCCGTTATGGTCCTCGCCTTCATCGCATGTCTTTCAACCCACCGCCTTCAAATTATACCCTCGCTATACCAAATCAAAAAAACCCATTCACTGTAGTATTGCTGGGTAGGGCAATGAATCCATTGAGTATATCTTTACTCCTAGTTCATCCAATCCTTGCACTGCTCTTGATTTATTGGATTACAATCCAGTACGGATGGAGGAAAAGAAAGAAAGTGGTACCAAAAGAAAATATGGAATCTGAGAGAGACAGGCATGCCAAAAATGGGAAAATAATTCTCTGGTCTGCGATATCAATCTCACTTTTTGCAATGGTTGCAAGGGCTTTATCTGGTATCATAGAAAATGGAGATTTTACTTCCATGTTGATGCCACAAAGCCTGCATGGATGGACAGGTCCAATAGGACTGATTCTTTTGGGCATAATGAGCAAATATGGAAATCAAACACACAAATCTATCCACAATAAACAAAAAAGTGGCAAATTGAGAATGAAGCACGGAAGGGCTGCTGACTTCATTATTGTCCTCGGTGCAATTCACGCATTCTTAGGATTCCTCTATACTTTCTCAATCTTGACCTGAATATTGTGTCGTCAAGAAATAACCCGATTTAAATAACAAATTTTACCGGGGCACCCTATGGAAGGCGTTACTGACCCTGCTATGCTGGAAGACAAATTCTTCTACAAAATGGGTCTAAAGATTCATGACCTTAGATTCGCTGTTTTATTCTTCTCGATTATCGGTATGTTCATGCTTGGCGGGTTGATGGCTACAGGAGCAGAATGGGCTGAATCCTGGGGTGAGGGAGATCTTGAATCCATACAAGCCGGCGAGGCAATTTCTGAGGCTTTTGCAAGCGAGGACGATGTTTCCTATGGTCCAACCTTCACTTGGTTAATCGGGCATGAAAATTTCAATCATACAGATTCACAATGGCAAAATGACACAATTCTTGCACTGGAGCCTTTTTCCAGTCACAAACATGCCACTATTACATATTCTTGGGAACGTAGTCCAGCAGAAATTGATGATTTTGGAAGAGATTTTGATGGTACCTATTGGGCAAAAAACACAATTGAATTCGATGTTGAAAGGACTGAAGCGAAGAAAATTTTCTTGGAGCTTAGGGAAGATGTTGATTTTCCTGATGGATACGAAGATTACTCCACCGCTGGGATTGCCGTTGATGCTACATTTGATGATAGAATAAAGAATGATTTAATCAAGGCTGAAGCAGTTTCTGGACCACTTTCACTGATAATTTTACTCTTGGTTTTCGGCTCGGTCGTTGCTGCATTTTTGCCAGTAGGTGTTGGTTTATTCACAGTCATATCCGCTCTAGGGGTAACAATTTGGCTTTCAACGCAAATTGAAGTTACAAATTATGCTACAAACATCATTTCATTGATTGGGATAGGAGTCTCAATTGACTATTCCCTGTTCTTGGTAAACAGATTTAGAGAAGAAATAGCAAGAGGGAGAGATATCAAAATTGCTACAGCAATGACGACCGCGACTGCTGGGAGAGCAGTTTTCTTCAGCGGTTTAACCGTGGCTATTGGACTAATTGGATTGCTATTTTTCAAGAATACCACATTACCATCTTTGGGAATTGGTGGAACTCTTGCTGTATCGATTGCAATGCTATACTCAATTTTGACCCTACCCGCAGTGCTATCTATACTCGGTCACAAAGTGAACAAGGGTAAGGTTCCGTTTGCTTTTACAATGGATAACGATGAAGGGATTTGGAAGAAAATCGCTACCACTGTCATGAATAATCCCTGGGCTGTGTTTATCCCTGTTGTCTTGATTTTAGGTGGAGCTGGTGTTCCATTCTTATTCGCAGAATTTTCACTTTCTTCAATTGAATCACTACCACCCGAGGATGAAGCAAGAAGAGGAATTGAGATTATGGATGAAGTATGGCCGGAAGATTCTCAAAACTCCATCTTCATCGCTCTTGATTTCGATGGTGACGAGCCTACTGATAACGCCACACTATCTGCTATGTATGACCTGATAAGAGATATTGAAAAACTCGATAATGTCAAGTCTATCTCTGGAATTGCGCTTCCAGATTCTGCAATGAACAAGTCCTCAGTACTTGATTTTTGGAGTACTCCAAGCGAATATTTACCAATTGAATCTCAATATGCAAGGCAAGCCCTTGCAGACAATTTCCTCGCTGAGGATTTCACCTTCATCTTGGTAGTTATAGACGGGACTGATACTTCTGTAGAGTCTAGAGAGTTAACGGTAGAAACCAGAGAATTGGCTGGCAAGATGATAGAGGAATTGAACACAGGAGATGAAAAATCTGAGAAGGTTGGTGGTTTTCCTGCTTACAATCAAGACACTCTAGATGCGATTACCAATAATTTGCTCAAGGCTATGCTTTTCATATTCGGGGCTACTACTGTCCTGATCTACATCCAGGTTAAGTCAATTCTAATTCCATTCAAAGCAATTGCAATGAACGTTCTTTCTATCAGTGCTTCCTTCGGAATGCTTGTATTCGTATTCCAATGGGGATTCGGTCAAGAATTGCTTAACTTCACACCCCAAGCAATCGATGCAGGAAATCCTGTAATCATATTCTGTATAGTATTCGGACTGTCAATGGACTATGAGGTACTCATGCTTTCTAGAATACATGAAGAATGGGAAAGAACTGGAGACAACACATTAGCTGTTGCAAACGGACTGCAAAAAACTGGCAAATTAATCACTGGAGCAGCCGCTATCATGGTGGTCGTATTTTCTGCGTTTGGACTCTCGAGTGTTGTCGTCTTGAAGCAAATCGGATTTGGACTTGCCCTTGCTATATTTATAGACGCTACTTTCGTTAGAGCATTGGTAGTTCCAAGTGCAATGCGATTGATGGGTAAGTGGAACTGGTGGTCACCTAAATTCCTCGGTGGAAAAAGTATGCATGTTACAGAAAGTGAACAAGAATAGTCGCTAAATGGCTAATTCTGTCTCTCTACTTTTCCACATTGACGTCCAAACTTCTAAATTTCTTTCAAGATCCATTTGATTAAGTTCTCTGTCTTCGATTTGGAAATCTTGTGAGATGGGTTGAATTCTGCAGCCGCAAGCATTTGCATGCCCTCCCCCTGTGGCATCTAATTTGGTTGCTAGAAGCGATAAATTGTATTTGTCTTGACCGTTGGGGAGAAATGAATTGGCATAAAATGAGGCTGATAAAGCGCTTTTTTCTGCATTATCTATTGCCCCACCAAGATAACCATGAGTAATACAAACCGCATCGGCACGAGAACCTGCGTAAGCGGTAACTAAGTATCCATTTGTCCTAATTCCGGTTTCATCCAAACGACAAATTGCGAGTCTATCAACAATCGTGGTTTGCTCTTTAACTAATTTAATCTCGGTTTTACGAGTCTGTTTTGCCTCTTCCAATACCTCAGATACCCATTTATCTTCACAAATTTCTGTTATCTTTGCTCCAGAAATAATCAATTCAAGGACGTGATGCATGAACTCTATATTTCGCATTCCCAAACATCTGCTCAGTCTAACAATTGGCCCATCAGCCAGGAATTCTTCAATACTGATTTGCCCTGAATCTAATCTATCGACAATCGGCAAAATTTCTTCAAGATGTGAAAGGTCATGGGATTCGCTAATCAAATCATATGCTAACCTTGCAGCACTAGGAGTAAGAGACCAAGAAAAAATTCCACCACTATCAATAAACTCATCTTCAACAGATTTTGAAGGTTTATTTGTCAAATGATGATCTAGATACCAGCCACAATTTGGATGAAATGGCAAATCAACTATTGCGCAAGTTGAATCAATAATTTCCCTCATTGACTCGGAACGAATTAATGCAGGATGTGAGAAAATAACTTCAATTGATGGATTTGCAATCTTCAATGCTGCTGCTGCACAAAGTCCATCCATGTCGCTATCTGCGACGACTTTAGTGATGTGTGAAAAATCGATATTTACTCCTCCAACATAGGAACCAAATGCAATTTGATGAAAATAATATCGGACAAAAAATTAGCGTAAATGACTTCAACGAGGTTTTTTTCGCCGACAACATGGAAACATCCTGTGGGTTGGTTTTGAGCAATCTGGGAAGCATTCTATTGCTACAATATCCACAGGGTCATTGGGACCTTCCAAAGGGACATGTGGAAGATGATGATGAAGATCATATAGCCACTGTTCGCAGAGAATTAGAGGAAGAAACAGGGATTTCTGATGTTGAATTCGTGCCTGGTTTTTGTGAAAGAAGCGAGTACTCATACAGACACAAAGGAAAGAAAAATGTCAAGCAGGTGTATTGGTATTTGGGAGAAACCGAGAGAATAAGCGTCAAGCTTAGCCGTGAACACAGAGGTCACATGTGGCTTGAATGGGACCAAGCATTAGAAATGCTAACTCATGAAGAAACAAGGATCGTAGTTAAATCAGCAATGAATCACATGAAATCAATAGGAAAGTTGTAATTTGATTCCGTTTTCCGGAATTATTCCTCGATTTCTTGATACATTATGGACAAACATCTATAAGGGCTAAGGACTAATTGTAAACATGGAGAACAAAGGCAAGAGAATTTCTCATTACATGTTGTTTGCATTAGCAATATGGTTTTGTGCTAACTTGTTGAGTCAGTCTGCATTCATGGCAATATACGGAATACCGTATGATGCGATCACATTACTCAAGAGTCTTGGACCCATATATTACGCAATCATGCTAGCAGAATTGCTTCTCTGGGTTTTCGCCGGTGGATGGTTAATCAAGTGGTTCACTGCTAAATTATCTGCCAATCCGAAGCCCGCATGACATTATTGAAGGAAAAAATAGTGTTAAGAAATCATCTCTAATCTTGGAAATAAACCGATTTGTATAAGTGTCTTCTGTGCTGATGTGATATCGTGAAAGAAGATTCAGACGATATCATCTTCAATGGACGACCTATGTTGCCAGAAGATCTCAATGAAGGTGATTCTAAAGTAATTGAACTCCCGTCTGGATGTAAAATTGTCTCAATAGAGGATGCACGCTCTACACTAAAACAAAACGTGAATCACATTTACACATTGCAAGCATTTCAAGATGATGTCGAAGATTTAACCGAAGAATTAGACTATTTATTAGACAAATACGAGGTGACACATCCGTTTGTGGTAGAGATTGCTGATTACCTTGCTATTCAAGTCAAACAATGGCAGAGCATTACTCAAACTATCGAGCAGAATGGTGCTAGAATTGCTTCTTTGGATCCTGCAAGATTGGAATGGTATGGAGTCGTTGACGGCAAAGTTGCATTATACTCATGGCAGGAGGGAGAATCTGATATCGAGTGGTATCATGCGATAGATTCTGGATTCCCCTATAGAAAACCACTCATAGAAGCTTAATCTGGGAAACATATCCGGAGGGTATCAAATGGTCAAGATAACACAGGTCCACACAGGCGGTGGCGATTCTGGTGATTCTTCTTTAGTCGATGGAACAAGACGTAGCAAAGCCGATATTCGATTTGAAATGGTTGGAACTTGTGATGAATTGAACTCTATAATTGGGATATGTTTGATGGAAGTTGCAAGACTTGAATCTCTCCATGAAGATGGAGGTCCGAGAGGAAATGTCCCTCGAGTTCAAAATTTAGTAAACCTCGCTTTGACGAGAATTCAAAGTGAATTATTTGATTTAGGAGCCGAACTTGCATGCCCTGCAGATAAGATTCCAGAATACATGCAATTAATAGGAGAACACCAATCTTCAGTTCTACTTTCTGAAATGGAAGAAATGCTGGAAGAATGTGAACCATTGACTAGTTTCATTTTACCTGGAGGGATTGGACCAATTGCGCATTTCCACCACGCTAGATGCGTCACTAGACGGTTAGAGAGAACTATGGTTCATTTAAAAAATCAAACAGCTTCTGAAGTTAGTGATATTTCTTTGCAATATGTCAACAGGTTAAGCGACTGGTTCTTTGTTATAGCAAGATTTGTTTCAAAGAGAATGATGGTTGACGAGGTATTATGGCTTCCACTTGGCAAGAGAGGACCAGAAGAAGGAATCTCGGGAATTCTTCGTGAGCAAAGAATGAACGACGACTTTTCAGGGCTGTGATTATTCAGATTCCTTTATTGAATTGTTTCTTGGACTAATTTTCTCCAAGGACTTTTCAACCGCTTCAATGAACTCAGGGGCAACTCCATTTTCCCCACCCGCATCGAGAAGAGCATCACGCCAATAGGATGCTTTTTCCTCTTCTTGTAAAAATACGAAAATTCTCTCAAGGGCTAGGTAAGCCATTGGGTTAAGATGCTCTTCTTCAATATCCCAGCCCTTCTCAAAACATGCAATTGCTCCATGGCTGCCGTGTAATTTACCTCTTTGTAGCGCAACCATCCCTGCTTGAGACCATGCAAGCGGTAATTTTCCAATCAACAAACCACGGAATACAAGCCAAGTTTGGCCTCCAGCGATTACAACGATTGCAAAGAACCCCGAGAATTGTTCAAATTTTGTCAAGTCACCCCAATAAGTAGCCATTAATGCAGCAACAGAGACGCTGAATATGGCGCCAGAAAATGGTGCAATCAGTACATCTCTTCTTGTAATACCCAAATGGTAAACACCGGCTATCAGACCAAAGGATCCTATTCCTGCAATTAGTGCAAGATGAAATTGTATTTCCACGGGATTTGGAGCTGTCTGTCCAATAGCCATTACTGAGGCAATGAATAGAATGATGAACGAAAATCTCCTACTCGGCTCTGGAAATGGTTGTTTACCCGAAAGATAAAACAAGGAAATTGCAAGGGCAAATTCGAATAATAGCAGAGTTATTGTCCCATTCTCAGAGTCAAAATACATGTCTGCTCAAACTATCCCAAAATATCATCATTTTTCAGTTCACGCTTCAAACCTTGTGATAGTTCGAACCCTTGTTAATTTCAGTGGCTCTGTAAATTTGTTCAACCAATACCAGACTGGCAAGTTCATGCGGCATTGTCATTTTGGACAGGGACAATCGCACATGATCATCGCGCTCAACTCCATCCCAGCCTTGAGCAGGACCAACTAAGAAATGAGTATCTTGGCTGGATATTTGTTTGCTGCCTACAAACTTTGCAAAACCAACGGAATCAAATTCTCGCCCTCCTTCATCGAGCAGAATTTTTTCTCCGGTATCGGGTACCTTTTTTATGAATTCAGGGGCACTTAATTTATCAGAATAAGTTAGTATTTTCAAAGAGATAGAGGCTAGCCTATCCTGGTATTCGCCGATCAAGTTAGAGAGGCTTTTATTCTTGGTTTTGCCATGAAGATGAACTACCAATCTACCCATGTCTTCCCATGGAGGCCCATCTATTGATTTTGTTCCCAATCAGTGGATACGGCGTTGTTAGTTCCACAGGTTTCAATAAACAAGAGCATCAAAGGCAATTCATGGGATGGTGGCCATTCAAGTCAAAGGCTTCAGCGCCACGGTCAAATGATCCAATAAGGAAAGACACTCGTACTTGGCTAGAAGAATTACAGGAAACCTGTGAAAAGAACTTTGACAAACCGGAGGAAGCAAGGCGAATAATTAGACAATTACAGGTCGAGTGGAAAGATGCTGTGGAAGCGAATATACTCGACAATACGGCTGCAGAGGGTTTGCAAGCGCGTGCTTTTAGATTGTTAACTTGTGATGATGATGTTTGGATGGAAATGCTTGATGACCTAGATTTTTGGAAAATAGGATGGCGTCCATTCGCTGAGGAAGAAAGCGAGAATTGAAAGACAACCTTCTTTTGGGGATAGTTATGAGTCAGTCACCAAGTCTGCACATGTTACAGACCTGCCCATTTTGTTGGAAGGTTCGAGGCATGACAGATTATCTGAAAATTGATGTCAATCAGGTTCAAGTAAACGCCATGAAAACGAAAAAGGAGTTGGCATTTGCAGGAGATTGGGGAAAAGTCCCAGTTTGGACATCGAGTTCAGGAGAAGTCGTAGTCGATTCAACCCCCATTTTGAAATATATAGACAAAGAGCATTTTGATGGAAAAATATCTGCCCGGGGAGACGAAGAAAAAAACGAACAATGGCTGGAATGGGCTGATACAAAATTATCCAAAGCAACTGTTCCAATATTGTACGGAACGCTTGGTTCAGCCTTCAAAACTACGATCAGGGTTGCGAGACTTGAAAAATTTGGTTTCATATCTAGAAGGTTATACGCATGGGCTGGCTTTCCAATTATGTGGGGAATCATAGCAAAAAAGAGAATCAAAAATGATGGAAGGGCTCCAAAGAAATTATGGCATGATTTACTGGATGAATTCACTGCTGAATTTGAGAAATCGACCTTTTTTGCTGGAGATGAACCGGGTATTGTGGACTTTGCTGCTTATGGATACATGAAATCCATCAGCCCTTTCCCACAATTTGCACAACTTACTGATCATGCCAAAGGCATGAAATGGTATAACTCAATGGAAAAAGCAACGTCATGATGAGGCATTCTTATGCTGACTGAAAAAAATCAAATCCAGATTCATGGAATTGATTTTCTAAAAATTGAATCGGGTTTAACCACTGTTGGAACCGACAAAGGCGGCTGGGTTTATGCATCCAACCGACCTAAACACGAGGTATCAATTCCGGAGTATTTCATAACCAAAAGCGTGTTGAGCGCGCAACAATTATCAAACTTAATTCCTGAACTAAATTCATTGGATGAAGGACTGGATTTTACTGGTATTGACAAAGATGTTCGCGAGCAAATCATTGGGAAATTTGCGGATATTATCGAGCAAGGATATGAGGTGAGGGCTCCCAGCATCGGTGAATGGAAAAGAGCCCATGATCTTGGAATGATTTCAAGTTCTCCAAATAATGTGGAAGTCCTAGCAGACTCTGCATTTAGCAATTTTAGGGGCGCTCATATGGATGGCAGTCCAAGATTAGAAGCTATGATAGGTCCATTATCTTCACAAAAAGCCGGATTGCAAGTTCATCCTAGAAATCAAAACGAGTTCGCAACAAGTGCAGTCCCTCAAGACCGAAGACTAAGAAATACATCACTAAGACTTGTAATATCTCCAAAGAGAGAAGTCCCTACTCCTAAGGTTCCTAACAATTCTGACTTTGCAAAAAATGTCAGAACTGAGTTGTTATGTACTTTGTTTATCGGAATTATTCCATCGTTTTTGATTCCTGTTTTGAGAGGATTTGGAAGTTATGCAACCGAAGGTTGGGCTAACTTATTATTTGGTGGAATAGTTGCAGGGTTTGTAACTGGTGCGGTCTGGAGACCAAGAAGACCAACAGTGAAGATTGAAGATGCAATCAAAGAGTAATCAATTCTCTGCTTCTCTTGAAATTTGTTGCCAATAAGACTCTCTTCGAATGCACTCTGCAACACATAGAGTAGCCATGTTAACAATATGCCTGACACCGTTTTGCCTTGCTACTAATTGAACTGGTTTTGCCATTCCTTCTAGAATCGGGCCTGTTAATTCTGCGTCAGCCAAATTCTCGACCAACTTGTAAGCGATATTCGCTGCCGCTAAATTAGGACACACTAGTACATTGGCTGGTCCATCAAATTCCATAAATTGGTACTCTTTTTGAACTGTTGAATCCAAAGCAGTGTCAGCCTGCATTGGTCCATCGATTATGAGTGATGGGTCCAGTTGCCTCGCAAGTTCAATCGATTCTTCGATTCTTTCACTTCTTAGGGCGCGATTGCTGCCAAAGTTGGAGAATGACAACATAGCAACCTTTGGCTCAACTCCAAACCTTCTTGCAATTTTAGCAGTTTGAACCGCTATTTCAGCAAGTGTTCTTGAGTCGGGATAAACATTCACTGTTGCGTCTGCAAGGAAAATTAATTTTCCTTTAACCGACATCATGTAACAACCTACTATGCAGTGAGCATCATCTGCTTTACCGATTACCTGCAATGCTGGCCTGAGTACGTCGGCATAATTTCTGCTTACACCACCAACCATTCCATCTGCATCTCCAGATTCAAGCATTTGGCTTGCAAAATATGGTCTTGATTTCATCAATCGAGCTGCGTCGACTAAGGTCATACCTTTCCTAGCTCGATTTTGGAACATTGCTTCCGAATAAACTCCCTTCCTTCTAGCATCGTTACGAGGATCATAAATTTCACATTCAAAATCAAGACCAAGTGAATCCTTCATTCTCTTAATTCTCTGAATTGGACCAAGTAATATCGGCATGCATATCTCTTGTTCTGCTAATTGAGCTGCAGCACGAATTACTTTCTCATTATCTCCTTCTGGGAAAACTATTCTCTTCTTTGTACCTCTAACTTGATTCATAACAGATCTCATGACGCTATATGATAGCCCAAGTCTTCCTTCAAGTTCTTCACGATACTTTTCCACATCAAATTCTTCAGGAGAGTATTTTGCTATTCCCTCATCTACTGCTGCTTTTGCAACTGCACTGGCTTCCCAAATCAGAACCCTTCTGTCAAATGGTTTTGGGATAATGTAGTCTGGTCCGAATTGCATTTTCTTACCATCATATGCTGCTGAAATATAATCAGGAACTGGTTCTTTTGCTAAATCTGCTAGCGAACGAGTAGCGGCCATTTTCATGCCTTGGGTGATGTCTGTGGCACTAACGTCTAGCGCACCTCTGAAGATGTATGGGAATCCAAGAACGTTGTTGACCTGATTGGAATAATCTGACCTTCCGGTTGCAATAATCGCATCATCTCTAACCTCTCTTACCTCTGAAGGAAGAATTTCTGGTGTTGGATTTGCAAGAGCGAAAATTATTGGTTTTTCAGCCATGCTTGCAACCATTTCTTTGGACACAAGCCCTCCTCTTGACAAACCTAGCATTACATCAGCACCCTCTAGGGCATCTGCTAACTCTCCGGGCTCTCTATCATGTGCATATGGTGCCTTGAATTCATTCAGTTCACCTGCTTCTAAGCGCTTTTTGGTGACTATTCCTTTTGAGTCTACCATAGTGATGTTAGATTGTTTAACGCCTACAGCCACATAGTGATTTGAACATGCGATTGCACTAGCTCCTGCACCTATGACAACTACCTTTAGATTCTCTAATTTCTTTCCTTGGATTTCTGCTGCATTCAATAAAGCAGCCGCTGAAATGATTGCTGTTCCATGTTGATCATCGTGCATAACTGGAATGTCGGTTGCTTCCGATATTCTCCTTTCTATCTCAAAACACTCTGGTGCTTTGATATCTTCAAGGTTGATACCCCCGAATGTCTTTGAAATGTTAACAACGGTCTTGATGAATTCTTCGGGATCTTTAGTATCAACTTCAATATCGAAAACATCGATGTCTGCGAATGTCTTGAGCAACAAGCCCTTTCCTTCCATCACAGGTTTACTGGCCAATGCACCGATATCTCCAAGCCCTAGTACAGCAGTTCCGTTTGATATGACTGCAACTAGGTTACCTTTACTAGTGTACAAATTGGCTTTTGATTCATCCTCTGCTATTTCCAAACATGGATAGGCAACACCTGGCGAGTACGCTAAAGACAACTCATGTGCAGTTGAGTGAGGTTTTGTAGGAACTACCTTGATTTTTCCTCTCGGCTCGGCAAGGTGATACTCGAGCGCTTCTTTGCGAAGTTGATTCTCTTGATTTTCCTTGGACATAGTCCCGCCTCAAAGTTTCCCACTAGGTTTAGTGTTTGAGAGTTGTGTGAGAAAAATGGCTAAAAAAACTGATTTGAAAGTGAATTATCCTTTAGCAATTGCAAAAAATATAGAGATTACATACAACTATATCAAGAACCGTCATTCTCAAACTGAAATTATGGAGAGGTCTCGAATTATTGCAACCATCGGCCCAGCGTGCGATGATGTTGAAACCTTAGTCGAGATGATTAACGCTGGAATGGATGTTGCAAGACTAAATTATTCCCATGGGGATTTTTCAGGCAAAGCAAAGACCATCGCTAATTTGCGAGAAGCTGAAAAAATTACCAATAAACCATTGGGCTTACTCGCTGATTTGCCCGGACCCAAGTTAAGATTGGGGCGATTTAAAGGGTCGATGGAATTAGAAAGAGGAGAAGTTGTAAAACTGGTCTGTGGTGTTGCCAAAGGAGAAGCAAATAAGCAAGCAATTCCAGTTGAATGGAAAGGCTTGAGTTTAGATTTGAGAATAGGGGATCCTATCTTGCTTGCAGATGGGTTGATTTGTTTAGAAGTCCTTGAAAGTGAAAAAAATGAATTTGGAACAATTACTTGTAGGGTCGAGGATGGTGGTATTCTCACAGAAAGAAAAGGAATTAACGTGCCAAGAACCTTGGTGAAATTACCTGCAGTTGGAGAACATGATATTGATTGTCTAAATCATGCCTTAGAGATGAAAGTTGATTTCGTAGCCGTATCGTATGTTAGGTCTCCTAATGATTTAGATCGTGCTAAAGAAATAATCGCAGAGGCTGGTTTTCACACTTGGCTTATCTCAAAAATAGAGCATCCGGCTGCTGTTGATCAGTTAGATGGAATCGTTGAAGCATCTGATGCAGTAATGGTTGCTCGTGGCGATTTAGGAGTTGAGATACCATTTGAACAAGTTCCCTTGGTGCAAGAGAAAATCATCAACTCCTGTTTACAGAGAGGTAAACCAGTAATTGTTGCAACTCAAATGCTGGAAAGTATGGTGAACAATCCCAGACCGACCCGAGCTGAAATTACCGATGTTGCTACTGCTATCAGGCAACATACCTCTGCTGTGATGTTGAGTGGTGAGACCGCATCAGGTGACTATCCTGTTGCAAGCGTTCAGACAATGGCAAAAATTGCTACTGAAGTTGCAAAATCAATGCAAGAATTGCCTCAGCCACCTGCACTTGCTTCCTTCACCTCCACAAGAGCAATTGCTGGTGCCGCTGCCAGCCTAGCCAAAGATGTTGATGCAGATGCTATATTGGTTGCAACACAGCATGGAAATGCTGCTAGATTACTTGCGGCGTACAGGCCCAAGACCAAATTATTTGTATTTTCAAGTAGGGAAAGGGCTCTAAGAAGGACGACACTTCTTCCTGGTACACTAACCATACAAATCGAAGAAGAAAATAGAGCAAGGTCAACGATTCAAAATGTAATTTCTAAGTGTTTGAATCAAGGTTTATTGTCAAAGGGAATGAAGATTGTGGCAGTGTCTGGTTCCCCACAAGCAATAACAGGAAGAACTTCCACAATAAGGCTGCTTGAATTGGGAGAAAACGGCACACTGAGAGACCTTATTTGACATTGGACTCATTTTTAATATCGAGACTTATTTCATCAGACATGGAGTTCCTTCAAATATGAAGATACTGCGCTGAACAAATATGAACTCTACCCGCCTTGGGAAGAAAGACTCCGCCCTTGTCAGCAAATCAGTTGTCCTGGTTGTTTTGATGGTGTTATCAGTAGTTGCACCTGTGGGCATTATTTCACCAGTTTCAGCCCATAAAGATCCAAACAATGTTGTTTGGCCAATGGATGGTCAAAACGACACTGGGTGGATGAGATTAGATGCAACGGGTGCTGACCAAGCTCTAGGAACACAAGCAACTGCTGATTGGAGTGTGGAATTTGCTCCCGGAGCGGTTTTAGAAAATGCAACTTTGCAAATTAGGGTAGATGGTGCTCAAGGATTGGAAATCGAAGAGCCGTTGCTGGTAGCATCGGATGTTGGACTCAATCTATTCGACTGGAGGGGTAATGGAATGCTAGGTTCAACTGGTGCATTCGATGCAGGGAAAACTGTTTCAGGTAGGCTGAGCCCTAATTCTTTCACCGGAGCGACATGGACATTACCAAGTGGTTCACAAATCAATGAGTTAGTCGTCGAGGCACTTGCCCCAAGTGACCCAGTCGTTTCTTTATCACCGCTCACCGCTTATGTTGGAGGGGAAGCAACGCATCCTGATGATGGAAGATTATATGTTGGAATTGACCAAACTCTGGCTATGTTGGATGCTAATTCAAATCCAGAAATTATTGATCTTCACGATTTTGAAACCGAGGGTTGGGTGTATGACGTTGAGGTAGACCAATCCAGAGATAGCGTTTATGTTGTAATGTCAAATGGTGACTTGTTCACGGTTTCTCTTTCTAATTCAACCGTTAAGCAAGGACCAACAAGTGATTTAGGGGTTGAGGGGGATTATCTAACTGAAGTCCTAGTCAGCAATTCAAATGATTTGTATGGAGCAGGAGTGTATGGATTATACCTTTGGGATGATTCTTCTTCCTCTTGGAATCAACTCATCGATTCTTCCGTCGACAGCGACTGGGGAACAGGAATTGTACCGGATATGACTGAGCTCAACGGCATTTTGTATGTCTCAGTCTACGGAGTCGGGGTTGCAAGATTTGATGTTAACACTCAATCAACCCTCAGTATGCTATCGACTGCTAATAACTTACATTCAGATTTTGTTTACCTATTCCACCACTCCAGCAATCACCTTTTCTTTGCCTCATTGGATGCTGGCGTCGCTAGGTACGACTACAATAACGGGTTCTGGTTGGCAACATGGAATTCAGGAAATTGGTTGGATAGTGATTATGTTGTATCAATTGACCACGTTGGTGATTCGCTGTTTATCTTAGCAGATTCCACCCTGCACATATACAACTTAACGAGTGGTGTATTTACAACAAATTCTCCGATTAGCAATTACGGTTTACTACAAGACGGTTACAACCTAATCGCATGGAATTCAAACGGCGCAAAATCGCCATCAAACGATATCATGCTTCTAAGCGATGGCTCTGGAGTGATGGTTGAATTAGACCCTAGTGCTAGCACCCTAAAAACTGGCGAATTAATAATCGGAAGTGGCCCAAGCAGTGCAGAAATGCTCGATGTCGTTCAGGTAGGAAATACTGTTTATGTAGCAAGTTTCACGATTCTTGATATGTTCGACACAAGCACATCAAGATGGTTTGCTGCAGTACCATTCAGTAACCAAATCACAAAAATAGTTTCAGATGGGAATTCGATTTTTATAGCCGTAGAAACTGAGGGAATATATGAATTGGATTTAACTGGTTCGACAATAAATCATTGGACTACAAGCGATGGATTGCCAACAAATGATATTGCTCATATTGCCGTATCAAGCGACAACATAGCGATTGTCCATGAACAAGGTAGCGTTTCAATTATCAATTCTAGTTCGAATTCTGTGTTTAAAACAATGGATTCAACCAGTGGTCTTGAAACAAGTAACCTTGGAACAATTGCATTATGGAACGGTATTGCTCACATTGCAACAGAAGACTCTGGTGTTCTTAGGTATGATATCAACAATGATTCTTTCCTATCGCCTTGGATTTCAACAGGAGTGAACGGTGTTTCGTACGCACCAATTGCGGTTTTGGGAGATGTGGTTCACCTCGGACTACCTGGCTACGGAGTTGCAAGAAAGGATATGAGCACTGGCGACATACTCGATCCTCTAACCGAAAGTTTTCGCATTCCCGTGGGTACTGCAGTCCTACCTTCATCTAACGTATACTCTCTGGAAAGCGCTGGCTCAAAGATTCTAATCGGAACTCAGCAGGGCGCAATTAGTTGGGATGGTAGCAGTTCAACCTCCTTCTCTCAAGGAAGTAGTTGGACCACAAGGCCAAGTCAACACTTTGATTTTGAAATAGATGGTCCGGACCTTTATTCGGCAACGAATATTGGTGTGTGCAAATACACATTAAGCAACGTCCAAATTGACGATTGTTTGAATGTATATGACGGCATGCCTAATTGGGCTACATACTCAGTTGGGGTTAATTCCACAAACGTCTTTGGAGGAACTCTAAGTGGGGTTGGAATAATTGACAAATCCAGTTTTACCGTAATTGATGAATGGACTGCTGGGTCTGTGACAAATAATGCTCCAGTTACAATAATCGATGACATTGCCTACATCGGACTGAACGGTATCGGTGTTGCGAGATATGAAATCTCAACAAAGTCATGGTTGCCAACTTGGACCGAATATAGTGGCTCTCCATCCGGCAATGCAATTCTTGATCCCGGAAATGGAGACGTAACTAGTTTGGTTGCTGATTATGGGCGAGTTGCTTCTAGTGTCTCCAATCCCCCAAATCCAGAACAAATATGGATAGGCGGAGAAGATGGTTTCCAGTTAATAGACGCAATAAATGGAGATGAGTTGTATGATATAGAAAAATCTGATTCGTTGTATGTTGGCAACGGTAACCCGTTTGATATGGTCATTTATGGAGATACATTATACTACCATCAAGCACAATCCTCTGACAACGTTTTCAGAATCGATGTTGGTAACTTTAGTGGGCTATCTGCTCTGGATGCCGGTCAACAAATCGGCGAGAATGGGGGAGATATCTACGGCATAGACGTCGTTGGAGACATGCTGATGGTCGGCGTTGCTAGCGGTCAATGGTGGAATACTGATGGCTCAGGTGGTATAGCACAATGGAATCTCTCCACAAATTCTTGGGAAGTAAACATCGAACCTATCGGAGCAGTGAATCGCGTTACTGCATATGAAACCTCCACAGGGGCTACTTTTATTTCGTGGGGCGAAGAAAAATTGCAATACTATTCAGCCTCTGGAGCAATGATAGGCGAGTGGACTGATTCAACTACATACTCACTTGAGTTCCCTATCAGAGAGATAATCGAATATGATGGTGAAGTTCTATTTGCAGCTGCTGATGGAGTTCATAGATTTGATGAATCAACTAGCGGATGGTTAAGCACATGGACTCCCGGTTCAGGTCTTCCGTCCAACATAGGAGAGGCAACTTTTGAACTTTGGACTGATGGTACAGATTTGGTTGTGGGCAGCGCTGATTTCGATAACTTTGGACAATTCAGAGATGGTTTCATCTCGCATTTAGATTCACAAGGAAACTGGAATACCTACGATACTGGCAGTAACGGAATCCCAGATGGCTACCCGATTTCTATGACAGAGTGTGGGGGTATACTGAATATTGCAGTTTATCCAAGATTCAGCAATGGTGGTGTTGCAAGAATTGATCTGACTACAGGAAATATCGGGACCTCATTCACAAGCGGGGTATTAGATGATGATGCTCCTGGATCGGTGACTTGTGACCAAAATGACATCCTATACGTCGGATACTATAGCGATGATGAGCCAATTAGCAGGTATTCTTACTCCACATCTTCATGGCTCGCAGATATCGATTACAATAACAACAGAATCCCAAGCGATAGAATTTGGTGGGATACTCTAGAATACGGCAATGGAAATCTGCTTGTTGGTCATGCAATTGGAAATTCGGGACAGAACATCGTAGGAGGTGGATTGAGTATAATTCCAATCACTGGAGGTGCTGCTGGAACTGCTAACGTGGTGAATACCGGCTCTGCTATCACTTCCTTGCAAGCGACCAGTACAAAGTGGTTGATTGGGCAAGCTGGCTACAGTTCAGGCTATTCACACGTTGACTATCTTGACCAAAACGGCATCAACCCTGAGTTTATTCTGCCTGGTTTGGTTAGTGGTCTAATCACAGAAATTGCTGGAAATAGTACACATGTTTGGGCAGCCACAACAAGTCGCTCATTCCAAACTGGGGTCCAAACATCTTCGGGTATCCTTCAAGGTACCAGATTAGCCAATAATTCTGTAGAGTGGACAAACGGATGGTCTTTACCAGTACCAACTGAAGTCCGTTCAATGGACCTTATTGCAAACACCCTCTACCTTGCTACATCCAGTGCAGGGCTGATGACGCTGGACCTGACCAGTGGATCGTTTGCGGTAGTTCCAAACTCAATCCACGGGTTTATGGATGGAACAATAATTGTGGGAGATGAGATATTTATCGGGCTTCAAGGCACCTCTGCATCAAGTGCTGGTATTCATGCTTACAATCTGACCAGCGGTATATTTACGCACGGGAAATTACTTGCCGGATTACCATCGAATACCATTAATGCATTTGAGACAACTGGAGGTATCACTTACATTGCTACCAATGTAGGTATTGGAAGATATGATGAATCAAGTGCAGAGTGGTTAAACCCAATATCTACGGCTAATGGATTACCGTCTCAGATAGTCGAAGATTTGCTATTGGACCCTGCTGATTCCAATCTAATTTGGATTGCTACGCCTGCTGGATTGGGAATGTATAACATCAGTAGCAATACTGTCACACAAACTTTGACTCAGCAAAATTCTGGAATGGCTGGAAATTCTGTATGGGCATTGACATCAACTGTTGATTTGAACGGTGCCTCTACTATATTCTCTGCACATGACGGAGCCGGCTCGGAAAGACCTGGGATTTCTGAGGTAGATAGTGCATCCACAACTGTGGTTGATACTCACAAATTTGACCAATTGCCAAGCAACTATGTAACCGCACTAACCGCTGATTGGTGGGGAGTTCACATTGCAACCGATACTGGACCTGTGACTCACTGGAATTCTGCTAGCGGAGACTTTGAGGATGGTATTGCAAATTGGCAATCTAGTTCATGGCCTATCATCGAAATGTACAGTGACGGAGATGACCTAATCGCAATGGGAGAAAACGGAGTCACGATTCTTGAGGCTAGAATGGCTGGCCATCCAGTTCAGAAGACTATAGCATTGCCAGATACTACTGGGATATTCCTAGGCTCGGATTATCTTTGGATAACAACCGCGACAGATGGATTGTATGGTTATGAAACAAGCACATCTTGGCCAATGGTTGACAGGACATTCAACAGAAGAGCACAACCACTCAATGTTGGATTTAATCAAATCATTACCAACATTACGGAATTTACCCATCCTGGAACCCAAATACAACTTGCTGATTTGAGTAATACGGTTGCCCTAGACCAAGATTTGGGCGTTGCTGGAGTTCATGGAATTAAGTTCCAAGCGGTACCACTTACTTTCTCTTCAAGTTCTTCAGGGAGCGCAATATGGACAAAAACCGTTCTGCTGAACTACAATGTGACTCTAGACTTGTCTGAAGATGTTACTTTCTTGTCCTCGTTACAATCTGCTGTAGATAATGCAGTAATATTCAACGGCAGTAGTTTTGCTAATTTCAAGTTGTACTCACCAAGTAACGGCTCGATGGAAGTGCGTTTAATCTATGACTGGTCTAGAACAGAAACGCCTGTTGATGGAGTTTCATTGTACGACCGACCTAATGATGGTGGAAAAACACTGACAGCAAACTGGACCACAGTTCATGATGAAGATTTTGCTAGATATTTGGTCTTTGCAAAGCAGGGTGGATGGGTTTCTGCCCCAACATCGACTGATTTGATTGGACTGAACCCGGATGCAGCAATTGCAATCCATTCAAGAACCCAAACTGACATTACTAGTGCTCAAGGACAGCCACTAAACGATGGATTGGAGTACCAAGCTGTTGTAGTTGTAGAATACAACGATGGAAGGCTCGGAGTACCTAGCCAACCATTTGGACCAGCTACGCCAACAGATGAAGTTCCACAACCTCCAGTATGGGCTACAGCAATTCCAGATGCCTCGGGACAAGATGGGGATTTAGCCATAGAATGGGAAAGATGTGATGCTTACGATCTATCATCCACAAGGATTTATGCTTCAACTTCATTGATTACAGACGCTAACGGGTTGCTTGCTGATTTCGATATTGATATCAGTCAAGGCAACTCAAGTATCATTTCGTTGACGGCTGGCTCGCCTTATTGGTTAGCGTTCACCTGTGTTGATGAAGCCGGTCAAGAAGACAAGGCAAATGCAACAATAATTGGACCTATTGTACCAACTGGTGGAATAAATGACGGAGATGCCCCTCCTGCTCTAGAGGATGTATGGGCAATCGACACTCCAGATGATGATGGGGGAAGAGTCACTATCGGCTGGACTCCTAGTAGCGCACCAGATTGTGCATTCGTCACAATTTGGATGAGACCGGTTTTGAATAGCGAAGATGCTGCCGGAGAACCACCAGTTCTTAATGCAGAAGATTTCTTCGAAGCAGGAGTTGTGGAAAATTGTGAAGATAATTCCACTATCGTTAGCAAGTACAACCAGATTCCGCTCGTTGATGGGCAACAGTACTGGATTGCTGCTGTTGCTAGCGACAACTGGCTAAATTCAGACCCTGCGAGCGCGACTGTTCTCTCTGTCACCCCATGGGCAAATTCTGTTATCGGTACTGCCCCAGACAGGCTTGACGACGTTTATGCGTGGGACCATCCAAATGATGAGGGGACCGCAATTGATGTACAATTCCCAACCTCTGATGCAAATGATTTCGAATTCTACACAATCTGGGTACTGGATGAACAAATTGACGATCTAGGACCATTGTTTGACATAACTGGAACGGATTCAACTTCTTGTGGCTGTTTAGTCATCTCAAATCAGTTCATTGATGAAGAAAATAGCCCATATCAACTCGTGATTACTTCCGCATTGTACGGACTATCAAGTCTAGAAAATGGCGAAGTAGATCTAGAAGTAAGAGGAATTAGTCCAGATACAGAATTATTCGTTTACATCACCGTACACGACAACAAAGGAAACGTACATCTTGATGATCTAAACTTTGCATCTGTTACTCCAATCAACAATCTCATTGATGATCAAGCACCAGACAGAATGGATGGTTTAGCATTGTACGATAGGCCAAATGATGACGGTACTGGTCTACTCTTGGAGTTCCTTCCGTCTACTTCCAGTGATGTTTCAAAATACGAAATATATGCTACTGATTACGAATTTGATTCTGTGGGCATAGGAAGCAGCGGCCCTTCAAATCCAGTTTTGACATTAGATAGGAACTTCGATATTCCAGTTCTTATCAGCAGCCTAAGCGATGGAACTCAGGTGCTGCCGGAACAGAAAATCTGGGTTGCTGTGACCGTTACCGACCAAAGTGGAAATGTTTTCACCACTGAACTAAACGTTGTCGATTCAATAACTGTTGATGATGGTGTAGAAGACCCTGGGGAGTATCTGCTCGAGATTCAAGATGTTTCAGCCGATTGGTTTGAAGAAAATGGAATCCTTGTAACATGGACTCATTCTGTTAATCCTGCAGTTAGAGAATATAGGATCTATATCTCAAATAACGAGTTCCAGAATGTGGATAATGCTATCCTTGCAGGCAGCACTTCTGCCTCTGCATCTTTCCTAATTTCTAACGATAACTTCCCAGTTTTAGCCAATAACTCAGATTGGTATGTCGCTGTAACTCCAGTAGACGATGAGTTCGAAAAGAAGGGCGTGAGCACTGTTCTAGTCGAGAGTCTAGTAGAGCTCGGCGGAACTGACAATGGCGAAAGTGGAGATGGATTTGACTTTGAAAGCTTGATCACAACTCCTAACCTAATTATCGCTGGTCTTGCCCTAGCCGTAGTTTTCCTATTCCTAATGGTTACAAGATCATTAGGAGGCAGGAAGAGAAACAAAGAATCCAAGACTTGGCAGATTCAAGAAGCCACATGGGGAATTCAGGATGACCCATTTGGTGGTTACGCATCAAGCGCACCACCTGTGCCTGCCCCACCGCAAACACCTGCACCAGCCCAGGATTTCTCATCAGTTACACAGTCTGCACAAAATATACAGCAGAGTAATCCGTATGATAGGGAAATTTATCAAACGCAAAACACTGTATTGCAACCAGTATATGACCAATCTTCACAAGCAAATATCGGCAATGATGTTTTGAGTGGGCTATATGGAAACGAAACAAAGGAGCCAAAATCTAACATAGATACCTCCTTCCTTGATGATTTACTTTGAATCTAAAGATTTAACATTGCATTGCAGGTCTTTAGTTCCTGGGGGCATTGCAGATGAGCAGTTCGGCAAGACTCTCCCCCAGAGATTCCGTTTTTACTACCTTAGCATGGAATGGTGGAAGCAAGATTGCTGACATCAAAAAACACATGGATAGGCTTCATGAACATGCTCAAAGGCTTAGAATAAATCTTCCAGAGACTACTGAAATTGAGATAAGAAGAATTCTAAAAACTTTGAAACTGGATGATGTAGATGAATTGATTCCAAAGAAAATGATAAGAATATCATACACTCCCAATAATTCTGAACCAATTAAAATCGAAAGCAGAGACATGAGTTTAAGGAATTTCATTGGTGAAGCAATAACAAAGCAAGCACCATACTGGTCAAAATCTGCTACTGGATGCAAACATGGAGATTGGGCTCCTTACATCGAGGCAATTGATAACGCTAGAATTACAGGAGCAGATTTTACCTTGCTAATTAGAGATTTCAAAATCATAGATGCTGGACAAGCAACGCCTGTTGTTCTCGATGTTGACGGGGTTGCTTACTTTCCAAAACCAAGCGATGGTGCCGTGAGGTCAATAACTCTAGATTCGATAATCGAACAAATCAGAGAACAAGGGATTCCTATCAAAGAAGGAAACCTGAACGAAAGGATGGTTGCAAGGGCTAGAGAAATGATAATCGTTGGAACCGGAGTTGGGGTTTGTAAAATTGAATCGATAGATGGTGTGGAATTTTTGGAGCCATCCGATAAACTGTTTGAAATTGCAAAAAATGCGCTTAAGCAGCACTATGCCAACCCTAATACATGGACAGATATGGAGGCTGAATCATGACAAGTTTGTTGAAACTCGACAGGGAGTTGAAGCAAATTGGATTGATTGGAAGGAAAGCTACGAATTATGGCAGTGATGACGAATTAATTCTTCTCAGTGGAGGGCCAAAATCACATCTTGCACAGTTTTCTATTCTGGCAGGTCCAACCAAAAAAAGAGTGATTATTCGACAGCCAAGTGATATGGAATTAGATGCAGAAGTAAAATACAATCCCCTGATGAAGGATATTAAACTCCATCACAGGAGAGTACCTGTAATTGGAGAAATCGAGGAGTGGAAGCATGGCTCATGGTATCATTCTAACAAAATATTCTGTGAAGATCTTCCAACTCTTTTAGAAAAATTAGGAGATTATTCAGGTGATGAAGTTGCTGATATCGGAGATATTGGCCCTCAGCGCAGCTTTTGGGTGACGAGTTTATCATATGATTTGGTCCAATTCACTCAACCAATCAAACTTCAGAATAAGCCAAACCAAGACAACCTGCTAGGTATTTTTTGGTTGATTGAAAACTGGATAATCGAAGAATCAAACGGATTATCCGCATATGGCTTGGACAAAGATTGGGTTAGAAAAACAACAGAAGTTATTGAGAATCTGAAAGATGTGCCAAACTTTGAGCCTAAGCATATCACTTCTCGAATTACAGATATTGAGTCTTCACATGATGATGAGACCCACGTCCAAGAAATTGAAAAAATTCTAGAATCAATCAGAGATGGTCGCCTGTATCAACTCAATTTCGGAAGAGAATGGAGAGGCAAAATGCATGGAGAACCGATAGAAGTTTTTCACAGATTGTGCGAGCAAAATCCTGCTCCATTCTCTTGTTTTATTTACTCGCCAGATCTTTCGTTTTCCTTGATTTCGTCATCTCCAGAGTCTTTACTGATTTCAAAAAATGGCAAACTCAAAACTTCTCCGATTAAAGGTACAAGGCCTAGAGGAAATACTGAAGAAATGGAGATTACTCTAAGAAAAGAATTGCTAAATGATCCAAAAGAGCGAGCAGAACACAGAATGCTTGTTGATTTGATGCGAAATGATTTGGGTATTTCATGCAAAACTGGGACAATCAAAGTTGACAGATTTGATATTGAAACCTACTCTCAAGTCCAACATTTAGTTTCCCATGTATCAGGGCAACTAGATGGAACCACTACTGCTAGGGCACTTTGTAACATATTTCCAGGCGGCTCGATAACAGGATGTCCCAGAACTGTGGTGTGTGCTGCAATAGACAAAATCGAAGGTAAGAACAGGTCATTTTGGACAGGTTCTGTAGGATGGTATGACCCTCATGCAAACCAAGGAATTGGTGAAGGAGCATGGAATATACTAATTCGCACAATCGAAGCAAAGAAGGTAGGAAGTAATTGGATTGCAAGTATTACCGCAGGGGGAGGAATTACAATTGGTTCAATCCCACAAAACGAAGTTGATGAATCAAAATGGAAGGCAACAGCACTCAAAAGGGCATGTGGATGGGAGTTGGATTCGAAAACTGAATCTGATCTAGTAAGCGGAAATTTAGAGATTTATCCGGTGAAATCAACCCAACAAAAGCTCATTGTGAAAAATAAAGTTGGGAGAATCGTTGAATTAGAAGACAAAGATGAGGTCCAAAACCCACTAATATTCATTGATAATTTAGACTCATTCTCTTACAATCTGATTCATTATTTCGCTTCTCAGGAAGTCGATGTGCTTACTCTAAAAGGCAAGGGAGAACAATCAGAAACATTAGCAAAAAATTTGGAAAAATTAATTCAAGATACAGATCCAATTGGAATCGTTATAGGCCCAGGTCCTGGCTGGCCGTCTGAAAGCGAGTTAACAATGCAGGCAGCTAGACTTGCTCTATCAGGAATTGACATTCCCGTTTTAGGTGTCTGTTTGGGGCATCAAGCACTGGCATTAGCCGATGGGAAAAATGTGGTTAGAAGCAAAAAAGGTCCAGTCCACGGTCAGCCTGTCAAAGTAGAACATGATGGGACTGGTATTTTTGCTGGACAGGAATCCCCTATGACGCTAACAAGGTATAATTCTCTAATCGTTGAAGGTAAGCAAGGGGTTCTTAGAGAATCTGCTTGGTCAGACAAAGAGGTAATGGGCTTAAAGCATCCAAATTTTGAGGTCCATGGAATACAGATTCACCCCGAGTCTGTGGGCTCAGAATTGGGCTATTCTATACTCGATTCCTTCTTGTCTAAAGCGCGATGTTGAATAATCAATTCATGTTGGCTCGTAATAGGGGAGAAACATGCCACTTTGCAGAGTCTGTAATGGAACTTTCAACCGAGAACAATTTATCCATGGCGTTGGTCCTCGCGCTCAAGTCTGTGTTAGATGTGGAGTTGAGAGTGGCATGGTAACAAAAGAGGAGGCTGCCTCTTTGTATGGAGAGGATTTATCGGCTGCGAGATTGAGTACTGTTTCCCGTCGCTGGGGACCTCTTATCACCATTTCAATCGGTTGGATTCTTTGGATTACTTTCCTTGCAGGTAATCCTCCATGGTCGTTATACGTCCTTGGACTACTTGGACTAGGAACTCTTGTTACTCCTGTAGTAATGATTGCTTACGGACCTAAATTCCGCTCAGATCTAGATAGGCTAACTCCTGCCTACGATAGACCAAAAGGACACTGATGTTAGAGACATAGTAAATTTAGAGGAGTATAAGTCCTCGACTCCTGTCTTATTGACACTTACATTCATCTTGAACAAGGAGCCGTTCGCCTCAACATTGAAATTTACTACCAATAATTGCTAATCATGCCTGAGGACAACACCACATTTGCTGATAGGTTAAACAGAACCAAAGAAAAGATGGGAGAGTTATCGAAAAAAGCAGGTGAAGCCACCAAAAAAGCAACACAAGCAACCGGTGATTTTCTAGAGAAGACCTCTAATCAAATTCAAACTGCAGTAGAGGATACCAAATCAAAAATTGAAGAGAAAAGGGAGAAGAGATTACAGGAAAAAAAAGAGGCACTGATAGAAGAGGAATTGATGGGAGATGCACTTTCAATGGATACCTTGCCTTTCCACAATGAAGAATTAGCCCAGATTAATCAGAATCAAAATGAAGTGATTTCTGAACTTACTGAACACATGATAATGCTCTCAAATAGAGTTGATCAACTTCAAACTCAGCTCAATACTATGAGAGGATTGATAGAAGAACAGGAAAATGAAGAAGATAAACTAGAAGAAAGGAAGAGCTCAAATCCTGCAATTTCTGTTTTAAAAATTTTAAACACATCACTTCTTACCCTAGTTGCTTGTTTGGGAATTGAAAGATATGTTGAGCAAGAAGCATTAATGATTGCCGACACATATCCAGTTTCATTCATTTCTTGGGGGATTGGTGCTGTTATTTGGTCATTTTTTATCATGAATAGTCTGTCCAAGAACTTGAACAGTGTGAATTTGAGTAAGGCTTTGAAGATTCAGTTCGCTTTAACAATCGGCTTCTTTGGTTTCTTGTCGATGTTCTTCACCGAGAATCCTGGATTTACAATTTCCTCAATTTGGCTTTGGGGAACGGCTATTGCTTTGATGATAATCTTGGCTGATTCATCCCTCAAATCAATCAAAAACAAATCAAAAAATTAAGTTGCTTAAGATTTAGAATGAATTTTTAGAACATCACCATCGGCCAATTCATGGTCTGCTCCAACGACTCTTTTGGTTCTTCCATCAATACCTTTGATGAAGCCATCACCTAAGTCAGTGTGAACTTTGTAAGCACAATTCTTGGCTTCAATGCCCTTTGCTAAAACAAAAGCATCAGGCAAAACTTTGCCCTCTCCATCAGTCCAATGTGTTTCATCCTGTACTGGATAAACGACTATTTGGTCTAGTTCATCAAATACTACTGAATCCAAAATTGTGGAGATACCAGTGCCATTATTTTCTTCCAGCTTGGCTTGCATATGCGATAATGCCTTTGACTGAGGCTCACTTAAAGAATCAGAATTTACTATCTCAAAGCTGGAACTTCCTGAAACATAATCGATTATTCCTGCA
>CEUM01053193.1_pt1 | contig 33482 bp, 30 predicted proteins | sample 356421 | NCBI WGS metagenome assembly CEUM01 (sample SAMEA2622716, study PRJEB7988) | marine metagenome | biome: marine biome (ENVO:00000447); feature: surface water layer (ENVO:00002042); material: "saline water (ENVO:00002010), including plankton (ENVO:xxxxxxxx)" | depth 5 m
TGGGTTTTGGTCCCGCCGACCTCGGTTCGAATCCGAGTCGGGCTACCAATTTAATTATCCATCAGTATCGGAGGACTAATCTTTACCCTTCTGACTAACAATGTGATAGATGTAACCATACACAAAGACGTGGCGATAATATTGATCATATTGTCTAATTCAGTGTTTTGAATTAAGCCCGGCATAAGGAATTCATACAAACCAATTTCTCCATCTCTGAATATCAAGTCTAATGCAAGAATCAGGTAAAGACTGTACACTCTGAAGTTGAGCCATTGAAACCATTTTTTGGTCACAGCAGGGATAATAAATCCAAGGGACAAGATTAGAATTCCAGGAATTATATATTCGGTATGCCCATCAAATCTTATGAAGCCTAAAATCAAAGTAAATGTGTAGCAGAAGCTCCAAATCGGGTCTTTAAATCCAATCAGATCATTTTCATTCATTTCAAAATTTGGCATTGAAAGAACTAGGCACAGACCCATCAGAAAAACTGGGAGATCTGAATAAGACAATGAGTAAATTGCTGCTTCTAATATATTTACAATGATTACTAATTCCATAATTCCAATCATTAACTGGTTTCCATCAGCCTTTTGCCTGAATCCTTGCAGGTATGCAAACAGTACTATTGGAAAAATAACACTTAGCACCTTCGCAATAAAAAATAGGTTCAATGATTCCTTATCTGCAAATACAAAGATAAGCACGGAAGATACTGAAAGAGAGTAAAATGCTGTTTTCCGATAAGTTTGCATCAACCAAACAAAAACGATTACTAAACAAGATAATAGCACCAAAAATAGAGGCAATTCCAAGTCTAGAACCTCCTTCTTATCCTACGCATCTTCGTTGCTGAAGGTTGATATTCATACTCAAGGAAATTCAGTTTTGGTGGCTTCAAATTCTTGGAATCCCACAATTGATTGAATCCCGACATGTCAAGATCCTCAATTTTTGGCTGTAACATTACATTAATTTCATCTTCACTAACTTGTTCGACAAAATATGATTCAATCTTGTTTGACATTTGCAAAGTTGCTCTACGAATTAAATCAGGAACTACATGCTCAAAATCACCAGATTTCTTCTGCAAGAGGAACATGTCGTCTTGTCTTCCAATGACCTCGGAGATGTGTTCTCTAGCATCACCGCATGCGCACGGTTCTTTTCCAAGAACCAGCAAATCATTCTGCCTATAACGTATGATTGGCTGAGTAATTCTGACAAAATCACTGATTATTGGACGGAATATCCCCCTGTCTTCGTCTACCCACTCTTTTTGGATAACCATTATCTCTTCGTTAAGATGTAAATTACCCAATTCACAAGTCGCTGCTATTTCTCCTTCGGTTGATGAATAAAATTGGTGAACAATCTGACCAAAGTGCTGCTCTATCACATTTTTATCAACTTGAGTAAGAACTTCTGCAGAGGATACGATCCTGCGCAATTTGATTTCGACACGATTATCTGCAAGGTATCTAAGCACGCTAGGTGGAGCGATTAGAATGTCTAAATCAGTTGCAACTAACTTTTCAACTAACTCATCCATTGGTTTCATCAAATCAAAAAAGTGGAATTTGATATTCCTAGAACCGACATTCTCGTATGTATTAGAATTAGCTCTCAAAAATAGACCTATGTTATGTTTAGAGAATATAGACCCACCGAGTCCCCTTGCCATCATATATCCAGACCATCTATCCTGTTCAGCCTTTGAAACGATATGCATTCCTCTTGCTCCGCTTGTACCCGATGAAAAACCAACCGAATAACCATCGATTTTTTCGGTAAAATCCCTAGACTTTTCCGCTGAGAGAGCCATATTCTTTGCATATTCAACATCGAGATCAACTGTCAAATATTCTTGAAGGTTTGACATCATTGTTGCTTTATCTAAGATGGGAAATTTTCTCCAATCATCATCTGAATAGTCTTTCCAATGTTCTTTGAAGAATTCTGAATTTCTCCTTATTTTTTTAACATGCTTGAGCATTGATTTCTCTTGTTTTTTGAGCAACTTATCTCTAGATTTTATTTTCTTAGGGGTCTTGAAATAAGTCCATAGAGTCAACAACTTACTCATATTAACTCCTCCAAGCATTCAGAAAAAGTCTGTTTTGGAGACCAACCTAAATCCCTTACACTCTCAGAGATATCTAATCTCATTGGTTTAGTAATCTGGTCAAGTGAATAATGATTTATTCTTTGATTTGGGGCAATAGAGGATAGTATTCGCAAAGGGAGCAAAGGAACATTACGACTTTTTTCAACACCGTGAATTTTGCTGGCATATTCCATGATCATGGACTTGAAACTTAACGGCTTTCCGCTGGAAATGTTGTAAAATCTCCCTTTTGCTTGCGCTTCTATAGAGCATTCAACAGAATCGAGAAAATCACTCATAGTTGTATAATCAAGCAATGATTTACCATTACCTGGAATTATTACTCTTTTCTTTTTGATTAAATTGTTTAATTTAGGAGCAAGGGTTTGATCACCTCTCCCAATAACTGCCCTGGGACGAAGTCCTGTCCAGTTCTTGTAAGATGATTCGAGAATTACTTTTTCACAATCATATTTTGACTTTGAGTAGAAAGATTTTGGACGGATAGTCGGATTTGTTTGTAATTCATTTCGTGGCATATCATCGAATATTGACGCAGAGGAAATGAAAATGGTGAATATTCCTGCTTTTTCTAAGGCGGGGAGGATATTTTCTATCATCAAGACATTTGCATCAAATTGACTTTTGTCACCATGCGCAGAGGCAAATGCAGCGCAATGAATGAAGACATCAAAGCCTTGTAATGTCTCGCTAATATTGTCTTTAACTAAATTAAGAGAGAACCCTTTGCAATCTATCCCAAGATTATCTATTTTTTCTGAGTTCCGTGAAATAGCGCCTAACTCATACTTACCAGCAAGCCTATTCAATATTTGACTACCAAGAGAGCCTGTAGCACCGCTTACTAGTACTCTCATGAATGTGACCTCTTAGCAAATCTCCAAGGCAAATATACCAATCCAGACGCCCAAAGAGTAGATATTAGCCAACCAAGCCAAACTGGGACCGTAGTAGGCTCTTCCACCTCAATTTGGAAACTGTCCTGCCTTAATTCCCCGTCTATTATTCCCTTCACTACAATGGTTTGATTTCCACTAAATGAAAATCTTACATCACCTAACCAAATATCTTGTTCAGTGAATTTTTCAAAATCCTGAATCATTATCACATCATCTAATTCATCTTCGTACAATATTTCAATCCACAAAGATTCAACATTTCTTTCAGATTCCGTTGCAAGTAACATTATTTCACAATTCTGTGGTGCTTTGGGAGGCCAAAGCATGAATTCAACCTCGACGATTGTATCATCCAAGTGTGTTTGAACTCTCATAGGAGCATCAAGACCATTTCCTGGAATGAAGGTTGGATGATGAGCGGATACTGGAGATAGGAGTAAGATCATCAAAACAGCAATCACGGGAGTTAGGTTAAGAGATAATCTTCTTGATTTTGCTTCACTACCTGCAAGGTCATCGAGATAGATTGTCGCAACTCTTGCCATGAGATGAGTAAAGACCAATGCAAGAATGATGTTTGCCAATAGAGTTGGTATGCCTTTTTCGAAAGCAAAGAACTGAGGAGTGAACGGAGAAAATAATACATCACTGGCTAAGAGCATTGGGATGAAAATTAATGGTTTTCCAGTTAGATTGAATTTAACGTTCAACAGACATAGAGGTAAGAATAGCCAAGTAACTGAGTGCGCACTCCAAACAGGAGTAGGTGCTCCAGGCCTATACACATGACCTTCGTTCATCAACAAATCAACGAAAATCGGATTCATCACCAATAAGAAGACGTGAATTGCTAGAGTTGCCAATCCGAATTGTATTAGTTTGAGCTCTCCAAAGAAATCTTTGCAGAGTTTGATCATAAAGAATAGAATTACTGGAGCAATAAAGAAGTGAAGCATCAGGTTGAACCCAAATACTTCGGTGAAAACATATCTTGAATCCATGAAATTCAGAGATGCAAAAGAAAGATGGAATAACAAAGTCCAGAGCAATAGAAGAAGTGATACCGTCATTATACCATCAAATTTTTTACCTGACTCTCTCAAATATCTATGAATAAGAAGAATAGCAGAAAATTCTGCAATCATACCGCCAGATAAGGTAAGCATGTGCGGAGGAGTTACTATCGTAGTATCAACACCAAATTGAGCATGCCAGTAATTATCGTAAAATGCTCCAACGATAATCGTTAACATCCCTAGAAGTGTAAACCAAATCTCAATTGGTGCATAATAACCAAAAAAGTTGTACTCTGTATCATTTTCAACTACTAATTCTTGTCTCATTTTCTTACTAGAGAGGATATAGTACAAGCATAGAACGATGCAAAGTGGCAAACCAGCGAGTACCATCACATGAGGGGGAGTAAGGAATTCATCTCTTCCCACGTCAGTGTGCCACTGAATGTCGATTGACATTCCAACTCTTGAAGTAAAATGATAGAGAGCAGAAAATGCACAGAACCAATAGAGGAATTTCTCCCTATGCATCATCTATCCTCCAAACCAAGGAACTATTTTTACCATTAACATCGTTGATTATGTGTTCAAATGTGCCTTTTTTTCCAGTTGCCCAATTAAAAAAATCGATCATTTTGTTTGCGCTTGACAAATTTGAATCAGAGGAAAAAGAGTTTTTATCTTGGACACCTTGTTCACTAACAAGGTTGTTCGGAGGGTTTAGGTAATGTTGTTTCCCATTGAATGAGGCATATGTAGCAGGCAATTCTCCATCTATATTCCAGAATTTGGATTCTTGTAATTTGAAATTTCCTTCTCTAGCGAATGCGCAAATAATGCATGAAGAAAAATCTCCAGACTTGTGCAGAGAATTTGGTTTTTCATCAGAGACAACCAACATAGCATATTTGCAGTTAACATATTGAAACATGTCAGAAATAGTCTGAATTGCATGATGAGGTCCACATGTCCCATCTAAGACATCAAATGAAAAAACGTGATTGCTTTGGGGTGAAATTTCATTGTCACCTAACCCCATATATTTCTGTATATTAGGAGCAAAAGCAGGCTCTGCTCTGAAATTTATTCTGTAAACTCCTGAATGAATCAAAAGTCCAATATCTGATTTATTGATACTATTTTCATGTAAAAACGCAGTTGCCAATTTTGCAATATTCTTAGCAGGGTTCCTTGACCCAATGCTAATCTTACTCCAAGCAACTAAGCTTACCAAGTACCTGCCTCCTTGGGAGTCATGAAGTCTACACCAATCATACTCAATCCGCTACCAAAAGCCACCAGGAATATTCTCTCATCTCCTTGAATTGAATTATTGGAAAGCAAACTTTCCAGGACAACACCATGAGTTGTAGAAGCAGTATTTCCAGCATGATCAGTAGATCTCACCTTTTCTGGTGTACCAAAAATACTTCCCGCAATATCCGCTCCTTTTCCAACTGCGCGAGGAGAGGTTTGATGCGATATTACGTGTACATATTCATCCCATGCATCCTGTGTAATATTTCTTCTAAGGTAGGGACCAAGATTTGTCAGTCCTGCATTCTGCAATCCTCTTCCATCTGTTCTCATCGCTGGTCCTCTCATACCTTTAGCAGCCTCAGCGATGCACATATCATCATATTTTGACAATGTAACAGGCTCGTAAAAATTTATTCTTTGCTCATTGGATTGTGATATAACATATGCACAACCAGCATCCCCAATAGTTAGGCTTGGAATTGCTTTCTTGTTGAGATATAAATTTCTGGATAGCGCTTCATACAGAGCCGGCGTGAGATATTCTCCAGACAATACAAGTGCGTTTTTACAAGTCCCTGATTTTACTTGAGAGTTAGCAACCATAAGACCCGTTACCATTCCAGAACATGCGTTTGAGACATCAAATGAGCGTGCGTTAATTCCTAATTCATCACATATTACAGAAGCCATCGAAGGCGAAATTAATTGCTCTAATTTTTCATTCATTTTAGAGACTGCACAATAAATAACGAGATCTATTTCGGATAACTCAATTTTAGACCTCTCAATTGCTTTTTTTGCAGCTTCGATAGCCATTGAAATCGAACTCTCATATTCATCAGCTTCGTGATGAGTCTTGATTTTTGTAAGCCTTTTCAAATCGATTTTCTGAGGAAGGCGTCCTTGGGGAGCGAAATCTTCTGTATTGACAACTTTGCTTGGGAGATAAGAGGCAAAACCACTAATCTGTGTAAACAAATTATCTCACCTACTTTGCATTGTGAAAATTACACAATTAAAGATTCACCCGTTTTTTTTCGTCATCATTCCATTCATACTCAAAACTCGTAGCCGAAATTATCGAAATTCTATTCCTTAGTGCCACGGTTATGAAATTCAATAACACCAGATATTTAAGTAAATAAATTCTAATTGAGAAGCGGTCTAATTCAGTACTTTTTGATTCTCTCATTGCCCTTCGCCATTTCTTGAAATGTCCTTTCTTGAGCAGATTTCTTGACAGGTTCATGTACATAGGTGCAGTGATTCTACGAGCAATTCCAGTAGCCTCAATCTGTTGATTCTCCATAATGCAACCTGCTAAATTATCATTCTCGGAATAAAGATGAAGTGCACTTGTAGCCCTAGGGTTACATTCTATGGGTAATATTCGCCCATCATCAGATTCGAATACATCAAAGCAAATGAAGCCAGTATAGTTCAGCTCCTTTGCGACCTTTGCTATTATCCCCCCAATGTCTCCTCGCCCATTATTCTTGAAAAGAACTGACGACTTTGATACGGTAAATTCACTTCCATAGCAAGAGACTGACAGGACTTTTCCTTCAAAGCAGATACCTTGCAAGCAATATTGAACTCCATGAACCTGTTCTTGCAAGATCCAAGGTCTATCCATGCTAATCTTTCCTTGGAAGTTCCTGGCTGTAGGATTAAATTGTACATTATGACCAAATCTTGAGTATACTGGTTTGGCAATGAAATTGTCAATTGGTGGATTTACTAATTCTTTGACATCAGTTATTTTTACGGTTTTAGGGACATCTAAGCCAATTGATTTACAGAATTCAATGAATCTAAACTTATCATGGAGTTTATCGAGGACATCTATGTCTGAGGTGAATATTTTACAGGGGATTGAATCTTTGTGATAAGAAAAATGAAATGTTTCTTCATACACTGGAATAATTAAATCAATTTTTTCAGTCTTAATGACTTCATTTAGCCAAAATACAAACTCATCTGGATTATGCCTTGGCGATGGATGTTTCAAGATCTTGTATGCCCATTTTCTATATCTGCCAAAATGGAACCGATTGGAATCAGCAATGATTACCTCATGCCCAGCAAGAGAGAATAGTTTTGCAAGATGTATAGACGCTGGGGCCCTACCACAAGACACCAGCACCCTTCCCATAGTCGGTAAAAACAAACTAGACAAATCAATCTTGTTCCGGATTTTAGCAATTATAAAAGGGATGTAACTTCCTATTTGCAAGGAAAAATGAATTGAGAAAATTTGTTAAACAGAATGTCCTGAATAAAATCAGTGGAGAACAAGACCTTCAGTCAAAAAATTGATTCCTTTGCAGAGATGCTGGAAGAAAGAAATCTCAATGATTTCGTGTCCAATTTCAACTGTGAAAATGGTTTTTTGACCTCTGGTTCTACCACATTGCCTTACACTAAAACCTCGATGAAGAATAGAAAGGCATGTTACACTGTATCACAAATGAGCCACAATTACCACTACGCAAAAAGGGAAATCGAGATAGAGAATCTAGGCTTTAGCCGCTTCATAGTCTATCCTATGCTTGAGACTCTTGCTTTATTCCTTCGAATGGCAAAAATAGACAATTCTATCATGCTCAATAATTGGGGAATTTCAACCAACCTATATCCTAGGAATCCTAATTTGGATGAGTTTGGACAGATTATAGATAGTGTGCTAATAAACAACAAAAAAGATGCTATCATTTTCAGATCAATTAATTCAACAACGTGTTCCGATTTGGAGCAGTATCTCGTCGATTATGGCTTCAACAGGATTTTTTCAAGAAACATTATACTTTTTCCCTACACCAAACTTTCGGACTACAAGAGAGCAAATAGAAGGCAAATTAATCGAGACTTGAAATTACAAAAAGAGCATGGATTACATTGGGAGATGGTTGATGAGTTAACTGAAGAACAGGCTTTGAGAGTAAAGAATCTGTATGACCAATTATACTTGGATAAATACTCAAAATACAATCCACAATTCACTTTGGACTACTTCTTAGGAACTATCCAAAACGAGATCTACACTTACCACCTTTTGTACAAAGATGATGAAATGGTAGGAGTTTTGGGGATGTTTACCATAGATGGATTGTCAACTAATCCAATACTTGGCTATGATTTTAATCAAGAATTTTCCGATGACCTTTACAGGGTAATAACATCTAGAATTGCAACATTTTGCTCTGAGCATCAATTGCGAAGACACGCAAGTTCTGGTGCTATGGAATTCAAAAAGTTACGTGGAGGGATTTCAGTTCCCGAGTATACTATGGTTTACACCAAGAATCTAAATTGGTTTAGAAGGTTAAACTGGTCGATATTTAGGTTCATAAGTATCAAAATCGCTAAGCCTATAATCATGAGAATGGAGAATTCGTAGGGTTCATCAATTGCCGACATTTGGGGATGTCAATGAGCATAGAAAAGATGGCAGTTTTGGGCGCAGGTCAAATGGGAAATGGTATTACACAAGTAGCAGCCTGTGCAGGATATGATGTTATTATGATCGACATCAAACAAGAATTTGTAGACAGAGGAATTGCAACCATTGAGAAATCTTTGGCAAAGCTAGTGTCTAAAGAGCGTATGACTCAAGATGATGCTGATGCTGCTAGAGCAAGAATCAGTACCTCTACATCCAGAGATGTTTGTGCAGATGTGGACTTGGTGGTCGAAGCGGTTCCAGAAATTCTCTCACTAAAAACTGAGATTTTTTCAGAACTAGACCAAATATGCAAACCTGAAACAATCCTTGCATCCAACACATCATCAATCTCAATTACTGAAATTGCAGCATCTACTAGTAGACCTGACAGAGTTATTGGAATGCATTTCATGAACCCAGTACCGTTGATGAAATTAGTTGAGATAATCAATGGTGAATTGACTAGTGATGAGACCAATGCAGCAGTCGTTGAAGCCAGCGAGAAAATGGGTAAAGTTCCACTTACCAGTGAAGATTATCCAGGTTTTATTTCAAACAGAATATTGTGCCCTATGCTCAATGAAGCGATCTTCTGTCTTCAGGAAGGAGTTGCAACGAAGGAAGCAATTGATGGAATTATGAAATTAGGAATGAACCATCCTATGGGTCCATTAACTCTTGCTGACTTTATTGGATTAGATACTGTCCTGCACATAATGGATGTCCTCTATGAGGGACTTGGTGATTCTAAATACCGAGCAGCACCTCTTTTGCGAAGAATGGTGGCAGCAGGATTACTTGGAAGAAAATCTGGTAGAGGATTCTACGATTACTCCTGAGCAACATCATATTAATTTGCTCCATCTAGGGTATTCATGCTCGAAGATGTATGGTTGGTAACTGGGGCAAGCAAAGGACTTGGATTAGGATTTGCAACTCAACTTGCGAAAGATGGAAATACTGTAATTGGCTTAGCAAGAGAATCTGACGAATTGAGATTAGCTGGACAAAATCTTGCCGAAATATCCGATTCTAGTTATGTAATTGCATGTGACATGGGGATTGATGATTCAGTTACTTCAGCCGCATCACAAATTCTAGAAAGCGTTTCATCTATTGCTGGAATTATCCACAATGCAGGACAAATTGGACCTGTTGTGGGCATGGAGAATGTAGATCAAAAACAATGGGAGAATCTAATCAAAGTAAATTTGACGAGTGTTCAATCTCTAACAAATAAGTTAATGCCGATTATGAAACATGAGAAACAAACAAGGATCACTACAATATCTTCCGGCGCCAGCCTAAGGAGCATAGAAGCGTGGTCTGCATATTGCGTATCAAAAGCAGGCTTGGATATGTGGACAAAATGTATGGCAGAAGAAGGAGCAAAATACAATATTTCAGCAATTGCATTTGCACCAGGAATAGTCGATACAGGAATGCAAGAGGATATCCGTTCAGCAAATCCTGAGGATTTCCCAGCACACAAGAACTTTGTTGATTATCACAGAAATGGAGATTTGACGGATGCACAGAGTACTGCAAATAAGATGATTCCATTAATTACAACTCATTCAATGAGTCAATCTGGTGAAAGGTTCGATATTAGAAATGTCTAATCAAACCATTCTCTTTAGTTGAATATCTGTTAGTTCTCTGAGAACATCCAAACCCGGTCTTTGTGGAAGTTGATTCAAGATATCATGAGCAGCAGAATGGTATTCTACTGCACGTTGTTTTGCATATTCAACTGAACCTAATTCATACAAGGCATCATGAGCCGCATCTCTAATTTCTTTTGGACAGTCGTCGCCTTTGTTGTATGCTGCCAAGAATGCTTGTTTTGCTGGGGAGTCTGGTTGTCTTAATGCATGGATAGCCATCAATGTCTTCTTTCCTTGTACGATATCAGAACCTGCTGGTTTACCTAATTCTTCAGTCGAGGACATAATATCGATTATATCGTCCATCAACTGGAAGCAAAGACCGGTATTTTCTCCCCATTTTGCCATCATTTTGACAACCTCTTGACTAGAGCCTGAAAGGAATGCACCAATTTCAGCACAGACAATGAACATGACAGAGGTTTTACCAAGAATCATCTCGATATACTCATCCTCTTCAACAATCTCTCTATCTTCGAATTCTATGTCTAATTGTTGACCTTCACTTACTCTGCGAACCATCCATGCAATTTTCTTGAAGATGGTAACAGTATCTTCTGTTGAAATATTCTTTGCATCATAAAGAGTCTCAAAAGCAATCGCCAGCATAGCATCTCCTGCATTAATTGCTGTGGGCATATCATATTCTATGTGAACAGCATTTCTTCCTCTCCTAATATCGTCATCATCCATAATATCATCATGAACAAGGGTAAAGTTGTGAATGATTTCGATTACTGATCCCACGTCTATTATTCCTGAATGTGATCTACCAGTAGCGTTAGCAACAAGCCAAGGAAGACTTGCTCGCATTCTTTTTCCGCCGCCCTCAATAAGGTGCATCATAGCATCTGACAATCTTTTGTGACTTGTATTTCTGAGTGAAGTCTCAATCCTTTTTTCTACTGCTGGCATCACTTCTAGCAAGGAGGTCTTGTAACTTGCTGGTTCTGCATTTGGAAGCAGGAATGTTACGTCCCCCATATCGTGGATTTTACCATCCTCTAAATCTTCCAATCCTGTGCCAGCAAAACCTGCCTTCCACCAATTTTCGGTCATAATATCTTCTGCGATACACCTAAACCATGGAGCAATAAATCCGGTCTCTTCAGTTTGCTTACTTATCATGTCCTGCAATTCTTCTGCATTTACCCATTTAATTTCAGATACCTCATTTGGATTTGGGTCCAGTTCAACATCAGCTTTGATGACCAGAATATGGTCTAATTCCCTTTCAATCCAGTCTGGATTCATTCTAGCCTGATAAAGCATTTTAGTTACGAAATGGAAATCATCTGTGGAGATTTGAGATGGACTGATACCTAACTCCTGCTCCATTTTCCTAACTGCTGCAATTTTGGTTCCGATGTAATCATTCGGATTCATCTCTTCCTCGCTTGCTAGAGGATGAGAGCAACAAGTATTTGCCCAAACACCAGGAAAAGTCACTTTATCCAGTGCTCTTCTTTGAAGCAGTAATTTACCTTCTGAATTGAAGAGTAGAACTGAAAATGCACGATGCAGTTTTCCTACATCGTGATGTGTATCAATTTTTGAATCAGAACCAATGATATTGTCATTCTCGTCAACTAATATCACCTTTTCAGCCATTAGTTCTGCTTGAGACGAATCTTGGTCTTTGAGCAAAGTGGACTGCTCGTCACTCAAAGTGACGCTTGGAACATCGTCTATTCCATACCCAGACACTGTTCTCACCAATTCTTCCAAAACGAGGCCGTTCATGATAACTTCGCTGCGCCATTTTGTAATTTAAGATTGAATTTTTGTTCCAATTACATCAATACCCAGACATGCTTTTTCGAATCTATCGTTTTTCTCCCCGTTGACTAAAACGACCTCAATTCCTTTATCTGAAACCTCAAAACCTCTTGTGATTTTCAGGCCAATCCCCCCTGTAACATCGATAGCAGATTCATGTGAACCCAAGTATCCTGAATTTCTTGTTAAAGTTGGAATAACGATTTCTTTACCATCACCTGGTGGATTCTTAAGGACTCCATCTACGCCTCCAATGGCAAAAACTAATCTTTCAACATCATCAATTTCAATTGACAATCTCTTCACTAAATCATCACCCGATAAAATACCAAAAATTTCAGGAGCAGAGCAGTCAACAACATCCCCAAAAGTAATGATAACATCGGCATTTGAATTTTCGAATATGGATAAATTTCCCTCAAAATTTGATCCAGTTTCAGTTGCCCACTTGTGTGCAGGAAAAACCTCGCAATCCAAATTTAATTCTTGCAGATTTGAAAGCACAAATGAGTTCAAAGATTCCATATCTCTTCTCACTTCTTCAACTGCCTGTTCTTGAGTGAATATTCCGGGCTCAGGCATAAATTCCTCATCCTGCTTGCCAAGGTGTAGTTTCCAATGCTTGGCACGCAAGTGACCAAATGATCCAGCACCATGAACTAAAATAACCTGATAACCAGCTTCAACTACATTCTTCACTTGTCTTGATAGGTTTTGAATTACCTCAAGATTAGGAGTCAGTAAAACGGTTTTGTCGGTGATTAAACCACCCCCCCATTTTACCACGATCCGCTTTGCCATGTTTAGGGGAAGAAGTAATTGCAATTGAGTCTATTCCTATGACAGGTTTGATGAACAAGTTGGGTTTGGATTTGCATATGTCTGATGAACCTACACTCCAAGAGTTCCAACTCGCAATACAAGCTGAGTTGATTAAGACAGAACAAATTCCAGATAAAGAAGATAGGAGGAAAAGGCAAACTCAAATTGAGGTTACGATGAATGAATTACTCAAATTCAGGAAGAAGTATAGCGAATTAAAGAGAATGGGAATTGATCCTTTCAAAGAAGTTACAACTGGTGAGGATGCTCCACTAAAGATGAGCAGAGTAGCAGCCACAGCCGTAGATGCAGAGAGTTTCAATTCACTTTCTTGTACAAAATGCGGTTCTCCCCTTGAACAGGATTTGGACTTCTGTCCAAATTGTGGTCATCAGAGATAATCACTCTTCTTCTGCAGCCGCTGCTTGTGCTGCCTCTTCGGCAGCTTGTGCTGCTTCTTCTTCTTCCCATCTCATGAAAGTCTCTTCGATGATTGGATCATCTGCTTCAATTCTGTATAGGTACTCCGGAGGAACCTCATCGGTGATGAAAACAGTCGTTCCTGCTCTGTAAATCTGGTAACCATCTGCGATTGCTCTAGTGGTATCAACCTCAAGAATTGCTGGTCTGCTTATTCTTACATGTCCTGCTTCAAGAGCATTGAGAATAGTTCTTGAAAGGTGAATGTGTTGTCTTTCTCCTTTTGTTATTCCGTACTCCATCAGAGTTTCCACTTGACCTTCTTCACATGGCCAGTAAAGGACCTCTGGTATGTCATCAGTTGGGAGATCAAGATCCAGTTCAATGGAGTGCCCATAAGTTGCTCTTATGGAGCCTCCCTCGATTTGGTATCTTCCTTTTTCATCTGCATTAGCGATTGATTCAAAGTGCCATGACCTCAGCCAGTGGAAGTTTCTTCTCTGGTTTGCAATTGCATCGGACAAGTCTCTAAGATTGACCCATCCGTTGATGTCCATCTCCAAGTTAAATTTCTCAGGAGCGTGCCTTAGAATCAATGCAAGCATTCTACCAAGAGAGCCTGCTTCTCTGTCTGACATGATGAACTTGCCTTCTTTATTACAAACTGGACAGTTAGTACCTTGAAAATCTCCGTGCTCGGGACACTTACGCAACATAATTCCACATGCGACAGAATCCCATTCATAGACTCATCGGAGATTTGGAATACAAAATTATTAGATGATTGATTTATTTTTAGTCCCAGTGACCGTGAGTATCAAAGACTCCTACTATCTAGGAGTAAATATGACCAATGTAGCCATGGTGGGAGCAGGTCAAACCAAGTTTGGAAATCATCCTCTTGGATTGAAGGGAATGTGGGCTGAGGCAAGCGAGAAAGCATACTCCTCTATCGATGGTGATTTTGACTTGAGCATGGTCGATGAGGCATATATCGGTAGCATCGCTTTTGGTGGTAGCCAACTTGGAAATACAGCGGCTTTGTTGACTGAACATTCCGGTCTAAGAGGAGTCCCGGTAAGAAGAGTTGAGAATGCATGTGCATCATCTGGATTTGCATTAAGAGATGCATGGATGGCAATTAAATCTGGACAAGCAGATGTGGTCATTGCAGGTGGAATTGAAAAAATGAACGACCTTTCTGCAGAAAGGAAGCGGTACTGGCTTGGTGTTAGCGGTGATACTGAATGGGAGAGATTAGCTGGATTAACTTTCCCAGGCACATATGCTCTAATGGCAAGAAGACACTTTCATGAATACAATTCCGTGCATGATGACTTAGTTCATATTTCGGTGAAAAATCACGCTCATGGATTTGATAATCCAGACGCACATTTGCAGAAAAAGGTAGATTTTGACAAGGCAGCAAATGGATTCATGGTCGCAGACCCACTCACTCTGTACGATTGCTGTCCTACTTCTGATGGTGCTGCATGCGTGATACTAGCAGCAGACCACATCGCGAAGAAGATGACAGATTCTCCTGTTTGGATTACAGGAAGCGGAGCAGGAAGTGACAACTTAGCATTACACGACAGACCTAGTATTACGACGCTAAAGGCAACAATAAATGCCTCGAAGAAAGCCTATCAACAATCCGGATTGTCTGCTAAAGATATTGATTTAGCTGAGGTCCATGATTGCTTTACCATAGCAGAAATGCTTGCTTATGAGGATCTCGGTTTCTGTGAAAAGGGCGAAGGTGGAGTCTTTGCCAGAGAAGGAAGTGGAATCAGAAACGAAGGCTTGCTAACTATCAACGGGTCAGGTGGTCTAAAATCTAAAGGCCACCCATTAGGCGCAACTGGAGTTGGACAATCTGTTGAAGTATTCAAGCAACTAAGAAATGAGGCAGGAACTAGGCAGGTTAGAGATGCTGAAACTGCACTAACACACAACGTTGGCGGTTCAGGCGCTACTTGTGCAGTTCATGTTTACGGGAGGTCTCTTTGATGAGTGACAGGACGATTTGGCAGGGTTACGGACTTGTTATTTCGGATTCAGGGTATACTGCATCATCACTTTTTCATATAAACGGCAAGAGAGTATTTGGAGCAGATTCTGATTTTACAACCCTTGCCTTCGCTCTGCTAGATTACCTTAGCCAGAGTGGGGTTGAATTTGAAATGATTAAGATGGATGAAAACTTTGACGCAGAACTCATTTCAAAATGCTTTGAACTAAAACAACCTAACGAGGAAGATGAGTGCTCAGTCGTCATGAAATCACATTATTCAAGCATATCTTTAGCCATAACAGGTGGTGATTTCTCCGAAGAAAACTTCTATCAACCGGAACTTGAACTGGATGAAGAATTTTATTCAAACATAAACGATGCTTGGAATTTGGAGACCAGTTTGCAACATGTTTCTCAAGGAGCATATGTTTCAAGTCAACAACATACAGAAGCATCAACTGCTAGGCTTAGATTACTTGCACAGGTGGGAACCAATGGACTAACTTGGCCACCAAGAGAACTTCAAGATGATGGCTCTAGACCAAGTGAGACTGTTAATTTAAGGAATAACGTCAATGTATTATCTTGGACAAAACTATCAGCAGGTGGGGCACCATCAGAGTTTAGCATCAGATCACCCATACTTGGAGGAATAACCACAATTTTTGCGGAATTTGAAGAAGGACCTAGAGGAGTATTCATGCTCAGTGACGAATTAGGAAATCCAGAGATAAAGTTAGGAATGGATTTCAATTTGGGTGTTCGAAGGCTGTATGCACAAGAAGGAATTATGAGATATTCACTCAAGGCAATTGGCTCAAATAAATAAGTCCGAATCATTCAAAGACTACACCCGCTCCTCGCTAAGCATGGCTGGGTTTAACATTAGGCAGGGACGAAAAGACTCTGCAGAGAACCTGTCTTACAATGAGGGTGGAGATTGCCCAAGGTGTGGAGGTGAAAAGTCACCTTCCACCATGCAAGGATACCTCAAATGCATGAGTTGTTCTCATGAATGGCCAGACCCGGAATATAAGGGTAAATCTAACAGAATGAAGCCTGAAAACTATCGCCGAGATTCAGAGTTAATTGAGGAATTTAAGCAGGAGATGAAATCCGGCAGTATGTCAAATGTTCTTGGGATAGAAAAACAACTAACCGAGGAACAAGAAGCATCCCTATCTCGATTGGAAGACAAGTGGATGCGTGGAATGCAGGGGCACTTTAACGCAGCAACTGAGGAAAGAAAACCTCTGATGATCAGTTTTGGTGATGATGATGAATTAGTTTCAACTGTGGTTGCACAACTCCAAATCGTAGACAATGGCTTTGACGGTGGAGAGGAAATAAGACTTGAATATCCTGGAATGGGTACAGAATTTTACACCTTCAACGAGATGTCACCTACTGGTTGGAAGAGAGGACCAAAGGCTGAAATGACTGCACGTTCTATTGCAAATGTCATAAATCGCACCTCAAGATTTGTCTTTGCTAATTCAGAAGGCAACACGGTCAACTTCGAAATGAGAGACTCAAATCTAAAACCTGAATCTCTGGTTCTGTTTGTTGACGACCCAGAAGGAAAGAACTTCGTTGCTACAAAAGGTGGAATAAGTCTAGATGCCAGAGATGTCAGCGTAATAGAAGATTATCAGAATGTTGTCGCCCTTGTCCTAGAAGATGGGATCATTTCACCATCAGAGGACCAAATGCTTTGGGCAATGCGACAACAACTTGGAATTTCTGACGAATATCATGTACAAATTATTCAGGAATTATTCGGTGATAATGCCACTAAAGAGTGCACCAATTGTGGAGGGCTAGCTGAACTCTATCCTGAGTACTCTGCTTGGTACTGCCATCCATGTGAAGCATGGCTCTAAGCACTGTTCTATAGAGAGAAAGCGAATCTAATTCCTCTCGATTAAATCAATCACAGGACTAGATTTTTCAATAATTTTGATGGTAATGCTTCATAAACATGTTCAAAGTGCGAGGTATGGTGAGAAAATGGCTGATGATGTATTATACATTGGAATAGACCTTGGAACTTTTAGATCTGTAATGGTATCTTCCGATTCCCATGAAGAAGAAGAACTAACTGTTATTGGTACCCCAAAAGACCCAGTAGCAAGAAACTTCCTAAAGAGAGATGTGCTTTTTGGAGAAGAAGCACTAAAAAACAGACTGGCACTTAATTTGTTTAGACCTTTGGAACTTGGTGTCATCAAGGACACTCCTGAAGACAGGCAATTCATTGCTCACTTCATTACCCACTTAATCGAATTATCCGACCCTGAGGAATACGACCGCGTTGTAGCAGTAATCGGGGCTCCAGCAGAAGCAAGTCACGTTGACAAGACTGCAATTTTCGATGCTGCTGCAGGTTCAGTCAACGCTGCAATGATTATTTCAGAGCCCTTTGCTGTTGCATATGCACTGGACATGATTGAACACACCCTAGTTATCGACATCGGAGCAGGAACTGCTGACCTTTGCCGTGTCTACGGTACAATCCCTGGACCTGGTGACCAAATGCACACAGGACACGCAGGAGATTTCGTGGACAGACAAATCATCGAAGAAGTTCAAAAGAAGTACAATGGTGCTCAAATCACAAAGGATATGGCTAGAAGATGGAAGGAACAATACTCCTTTGTTTCAACTGCTGCACCTGAAGAGCCAATTATGGTAGACTTCTCTATTGAAGGTAAATCTATGAATCTGGACATCACCGATTGCATCCAGAATGCTTGTGAATCAATCGTTGACCCTATTGTCGAGAACGTAAAGAAATTGATTGCTGGCTCCAACCCAGAATTCCACGATGAATTCAGAAGAAACATGGTTCTAGCAGGTGGAGGATCTGGTATCCGAGGACTAGGTGCAATGATTGAAAGAAAACTTTCCGACATGGGAGAAGTTAATGTTCACGTTGTTGATGACCCAGTTAGACTTGGTGCAATGGGTGGTCTAAGACTAGCTATGGAAGTACCAGAAGAAATGTGGTCTTCCCTAACACTAGCAAACCGCTGAGCCAAAAAATGTTAAACTCAGCACCCGATAATCGGTTGCATGTTGTTGCTCTTCGAGCAGATCCACGAGGTGTGTACGCCTACGTGCGTATTTACTGCCACATCGCCATAATTAGCTGCCAAACTACCATGAGAAGTCAAACCAATTACCTTCCATTCCCCATCTAAATATGCATAGGTTGGGCCACCAGAATCTCCGCTTACACTGGTTCCCTCCAAATCAAGTGGGTTAGGAGAACTATCTCCGCTTCCAACATATGAGTAATCTCCTTGGGCAAATGTGGAGGTATTGCCTGAGGCGAGTGTGTTGTCTTTTCCATCAGGGCTATCAAAATCATATGAAATGAACCCTCCTAACCAAATATTATCATTTTGAAATGAGTCAGACGACCTTATACCAACGACTTCTCTATCAAGAGTATTAGCCCAAGCACGCCTTTGTGAGTAATCACCACTACCATCTGTAAGACAGAAATCAGTACATTCTGAATACTCCCTATCGTATGCTCCAAATCCTGCAGTAAAAACCAATGAACCAACGTCTAATTCTTTTGAGTCTCCATCGTGCCAAGGACTAATTTCAACAGCAGATTGGTCTATTGGATCTTCAAGACGAAGTAATGCGATATCCATTCCCTCTTCCATTAAATCTGAATCTACCTCCCAGCCAGGATGAATGAAGATTTTTGATACTGAGTATCTATTTGCGCTTGAATCCTCGTAATCATTACCATCAAAGACATAGGTTCTACTCGTCAATGAATTGTCGATTACGTGAGCTGCAGTTAACACCCAGTATTCAGAAATTACAACACCACTTCCATAGCTTGCATCCCCTTTACCATCCTCACCAATAATTGCTACTGTTGATGAAAAATCGGGGTAATTTATTCCAGCGCTGTAAATTCCATCATTAGAACCTAAATCCTCATACAACCTGTAATCGACATCATGCCTAAATCCAAATTCAGGAGTATTGTCATTTGAAAAACCAAAGGCATTGATAACTGCAAATGATATTCCTGCTATGATCAGAATCCCAACAATTAATACAGCAGCAATTATTCCTAAAACTAAACCTGCGCTTGAACCTCCTCTTTTGATTGGCTGATGAATGAATGTAGTTTGAGTCTGAAAGTATTGTTGAGATTGAGCATATTGCTGAGGCTGTTGATATACCTGCATATTTTGATTTGGAACCCATTGTACTCCATTCCATACCCACATTCCATCTTGAGAAATCTGTTTTGGCTGAGTTGGAATCCACTGAGTTCCATCCCAAACAAATCTACCGTCATTGCTTACTATTTGTTGCGAATTTGGTACCCATTGATAGCCATCCCAGTAATGAGTTCCAGTATGACCTAGGTCTCCAGTTTGCACTTGATTCACCTATTCTGTTAGTCTATTCCTGTTCATTGTTTGAATCACTCGCTGCTAGTGCTCCATCAACCAATGGATTTCCACAATGTGGACAATTGTCCTCTGGTGACAATTGGCTTGGAATGATCGCAAGGATGCTGAAGCAAGTTGGACAAGCAGCATACATTTCGCCTTGCGCTAGGTCAAAACCTTGGATTTTGACGCCTCTGTCTAGATAAGCAGCAATATACATTGGATGGAAATGTTGCATAATTCTTCTAATGGTGGAAAACACAGCAAATGAAATGAATATCACTACAAAGAATCCACTAAGATCTCCCTGTAGAATAAACCACAAGTTGAAAGCAGCAAACATGAGAAATAAGATGGTCACAAGTATCAAGATTCCAACCGCTGGCCAGTAAGCCCATTTCTTCCTTGTTCTATATCCAAACCAAATTGAATAAAATCCCGCAATAACCAAAAACAGAACCCCATTTACGAGGTAAGAATTGAACATTTGTACGCCAGCATCTGCAAGAAGATAAGCGAGATATCCGAGGATTGCTAAGTCAATCAGTAAAATCAATGAGTTACCTCTATGATTTGAATCAAAAGGAGAATTTCTTCTTTTATTTGGAGCCAAACCCGCAACCACGATTTCATCGGGATTACGTGCATCCATGCTATACCTAATGTGCTCACCCCAATTAACCCATCCCCGAATAAAACCAACATTTCATGACTTATTGCCTTCTGGGACGAACATGGCTAGTGATGATAGAGGCGTCGAAATCAAGGGAAATTCCCTTGATGGAATGACAATTCTGCTTGGAATCACTGGAGGGATTGCTGCAGTAGATTCAGTTAGAGTATCAAGAGAACTAAGAAGACATGGAGCAACTGTAAAAGTTCTTATGACACACTCAGCCCAACAGGTGATCTCACCAATGGCTCTTGAATGGGCAAGTGCAGGAGAAGTCATCAGTGATTGGGATTCTGACATGAAACAATTAGATGATGTCGATGCTATTTTGGTTACCCCAGCAACAAGGAACTTTCTTTCCTCAATAGATCATGGATTAATGTACAACCCGTTGCTAATGGCAATAAGCGCTGCAAGAACTAGGAATTCTCCAATTTTCTGTGTTCCTAGTATGCATGAAGACTTGGCTAATGATCCAGTTACTGATGATATAGTGGAAAAGATTAGAAAACAAGGAATAGAAGTTTTTTGGGGTCCATTAGCAGAAGGAAAAAGAAAAACTCCAGGACAAGTGGAAATTGTAGCAAGACTTGCTCATTTTATCAATTCGAGGAAAAATAATCGAAGGTCAGTTGTGGTAACTCTAGGTGCTACTAGATCTGCTATTGATGATGTGCGATTTATACAAAACCTCAGCACTGGAAGGACCGGTTGGGACATAGCAGAACATCTCTATAGAAACGGTCATGACGTTACAGTTGTAAAAGGCGCTACAGAAGTTCAAGATTTAGATTACATTCCCCTCACAATTGAGGCAACAGATCCAAACGAGATGTTAGAGGAATTACTCGCACTTGCAAATGATGATATTGATGCTTGGGTGCATAGCGCAGCAGTACTCGATTATTTGGTAGAGCAGCAAGCAGAAGGAAAATTAGCAAGCCAGCAGGGTCCACTAAATGTGGAACTGCAAGAGGGAAAAAAACACATTCAAGAGCTTTCAGAAAAGTGCAAGAGTGCTTGTAGAATTGGATTTAAATTCGAATCTGGAATAAAGCGAGCAGACTTAATCCATAGAGCAGTAGCGCAAATTGAGAAGTCAAATATGACTGCTGTCATCGCTAATCGATTAGAAGACAGAGGAAATGAAGAGATGCCACGTGCGTATCTTGTAGATAGTAATGCAACACATTTCCCTCTGCAAACTCAACTAGATTTGTGCATTGCAGTTCAAACTCTTGTAGAGAGGCATTGAGATGAGAAGGTTTGCAATTATTGGTCATAGAGCGATGGCCAAAGGAAAACTTCCTCTCAATGATTTAGCAGGTTCAGCAGGAAGAATGGATGTTTTAGTTCGAGCTCTTATGTCTGCATTCCTAACGAGCCATGGTATTAGAGAAGATGTTGAAATGGTGATTCATCTTTATGGTGGTCCTGGTCCAAAGAGAAGAATAAAATTCGTTGGCTCTGAACTGAAAGGATTTCATGCTCAAGAAAGGGCAGTAGCGGGGATAATTGCTAAGGTGATTTCTTTACCAAACTCTCCAAGAGGAATCTGGAAAGAAATTATTCCAGGCGTGTATGATTCTGGCGGGGATATCAAACACACACTTGCTGAATGGGACCAATCACTGAAAATAATTCTAGATGCCAATGAGGAATCTCTGTGGAACGAACAATCAAAACTCGACAATTCGAATAAGGAAGAACCAGATATTTGCTTCATATTAAGTGATGATAAAACCTTAGAGGAGATTGATGCAGAGGGAATATTGTATAGGTCACTTGGAGATTCATGGCTTCAAGGAAATGCTGCGATTACGATTGTACATTTCTTGATGGATCAATGCGTCCCTCTAAATTTATGATTTCAACAACCAACTAGGATAACCTGATTCTCCAGATTTCAAAGCATAGGTTAGCAGAGCATCATCGAGTGCCAGTGGGTGTGATTGGGGCCAAACTGGAAGGCAAGAAAGGCTTGCTTTATTTGCAATTACTGCATCCCAGTCGCCTTGATTTACATGACCGTGATCTATGCTAGCTGCACCGATAGAGAAAGCAGCAGTCTCCCCTTCACCTGCTTTTTCAAATACAACTGCATCTCTATACCAGCGCATACCAAGCCTAGTGGTCATTACTCCTCCATCCCATGATGGAGGAACATTCAGATTCAGCATTAATTCTCCATGTCTAAATGCTTGCATCAGTGCTCCTTCAGGGTCAGATGCCCATTCGTGTTCCTCAGGAATATTAGGCCATCTTGAAAGGTGAGCAGCACTAATATCGACAAATGGTCTTCTAAGATTCTCAGGTATATCCGGAAGAATTGAAAGGGCTAGTTTTGTCAGTTCCACTGTTGCTTCTATGGCCTTCTCCATTCCTTCGACTTCGAAAGATGTGAATGATGACGCAATTGCTGGCATACCATACAATCCTGCTTCTCTTGCTGCACCCATGGTTCCGGAATGGTATGAGTCCTGACTCATATTAGGTCCAAGATTGACTCCAGATAGAACCATCTTTGGAGTCAGTCCAGGAACTACTCTCTCCAGCCCACCATCCAATGCCACTATCATGGTATCACATGGAGTTCCGTCTAACTCGAACATGTGCAAGCCATGAGATTCATTTAAATTCCAAGCCTCAATTAGATCCTTTCTTTCTCTTAGCCCCATAGGTTTTCCAAGTTGAATTCTCATCCCAGCTGCTGAGTGATTATCACTTGGAGCAAAAATTACAATTGGAATTTTCTCCTGATTCAGTGCCTTAACCAATAACTCGAAACCTGGAGCCTCTATTCCATCATCATTGGTGAGCAACAGCCAGCCCGATTGATTAGAACTCATTTAGAAACCTGCCCTATTGTATCCCTGTGCTGATTTGCGTTTGACTATTTGCTTCGTTTTCAAAATCTGATTGAGCATAGACAATTAGGACCATTCCCGCAATTAAAGGAATTCCTCCTATCCATGTCCACAATCCTGGCACACCTGCATCGAATAACATCCAACCGATGAATGAACCGACAATTGGTTCCAGTGTGACCAGTATAGAAATTACCAAGGGTTGAACGTACTTTAGTGCATAATTCAATCCAGTATGACCAAATAATCCTGAAACTAGGGCAATTCCGAAGACCCACGCCAAATACTCAGAACTTATCCAACCAAATGTGCCAAATTCAGAATATTGACTCTCCAAAATTGCTGAACCAATTGTCATAATTATTGCACCAAAGGCTGTAACAATGAAAGCGTAAACAAAAATTGGCAACTTCTTTCTTACTATCCTACCACATACGATATAACCGACGACTAAAACACCGCCGGCAAAGGCTAGAAGGTCACCAAATACAGTAACTTCATGATCTCCCTGTATAGTTCCACCGTCTTGAAGAGTAATTATTGCTCCAGTTACTCCAATAATTCCACCTATCCATTCCATTGTTGAAGCAGGTTTCATTTCCTTGAATCTTGACAAGATTGCCATTCCGACTAAAATTACTAGGGGATGAGTGGTTACAAATAGCAATGAATGAGTCAGTGAAGTATAATCCAAACTTGCAATCCATGTTGAGAAATGAAGTGCAAGAAATACTCCTGAAAGTAGCATTAATCCGAGTTGATTTTTCACTTCTACCTTATCTTCCATCTGAGCATATTGGTATATTGCAAGTGGAAGTAATAGCAACGAAGTTGCTTGTAGCCTCCAAGCTCCTCTCAAAATAGGTGGTATCATATCGATCTGTTGCAAAAGAGTTCCTGCACTTGAAACCCCGATTAATGCAATCAGTAAAACTAGATACACATGCCACGGAATGCGGCTGCTATTCATTTTAACACGCTCAGACTAGCTTGGCTTCAATGATTTGTTCATCATCCTTTCCGCCGAAAACACCCGCTGCTTTGAACATCAGGAATAGTGCGCCACCAATTAGCAGATTAATCGCTGCGAATGCTCCAATTCTAACGTAGTACCACGAGGATTTGAATGAAACATCACCCGATTCTGTAACTGTATCAACAAAGTTAGCCATCATTGTTCCGAATGCTCCTACATCTTCTTCTGCTACAATCTTGAAATATGCTTCAGAGATTTGTGAATCCAAGAAGGCAAATACGCTCGACTCTGTTCCAAAGAATGCTTCACCGGTCAAAAGACCTGCAGCAACCATGAATGTACCCAGTAGGATCAATGCCCTTTGCTTTTCAGCAGCAACCGCTCCTTCTTCTTCTCTGATCTTTTCAACCCTTGGAGTCAATCTTCTCTTCTCCCAGGAATCTCTTGCAATTCCACCGACTAACATAGGCGCAGTGTGAGGAACGTCTAGATACATACCGAGACCGAAGGAGGTACCCATACCTGTTGCCCATTCAACGAATGCACCCAATAAGAGACCGAGTGCAAGGAGAAGTAGTTCTCCTTGACCTTCAGCAAAGATAACTGAGAAAGTTGCGAATGCATTTGCTTGCGGAGCCAAAAGGTCAATGTTTCCTGCAGCTAATTGCTTGGACAAGAAGATAGCAACAACAGCCCCAATTACAGCACCAGGAACTACACCCATGATGTTACCCTTTGAAATGTGGTATGGTCTGTTACCAATGTAAAGTGAGTTCTTGTAATCGCCGACTACGGTTCCAGACATTGAAATTGCGGAACCGAATACAGTGGTACCGACTAGACCCAACAAAACAGCCTCTTGAACATCAAGACCAAGCAGTTGATCGAATGATAGGAATACCCCAAGAAGCATCAGAAGAACAATGAATGAAGTACCAGAAACTGGTTCAATTCCAGTTTCCCCCATTACACGAACTGCGATTGCACCAAGTAAGAAAGTGGTCGCAATGAGAATGGTAGCAAAAACCATACTTGCAAGAATTGGGAAACCACCCAAAGCGAAAATAAGAATCATTGCAAAGAAGGTAACTGTCATGAAGATAGGGATGTGCTTCAGAGGCCATTCATACCAACCCTTGCCTTCGAAATATTCCGCACTACCTTCACCCTTGAAAGCCGCACCAATGTCTGCGAAGATAGTTAGGAAGGTCTTGTACATAGCAGCAAGTCCGTAAAAACCACCACCGACTATTGCACCAATTGCAATCGTTCTGATAGTTTTACTAAACGCTAGCATTTGAAGAGGTTGTCCTATATCTCCTTGAGCATAGGTTGAGAGAGGCAATTTTGTTTGTGCTACGGCATCGTAAATTGGCACATCGAATGCAACTGCTAATGGTACCAAGAAGAACCAGCCGACAATTGTACCCATGTTCACCAACCAAGCGACTCTAGACTTCATGAACCAACCGATAGCAAACATACTCGGCGACATTGCTAATCCAATGTAGGTGTAGGCAAATGGATTCCATTCGCCCTCAACAAAATATGTATAGCCCTTTGATTGACCTGCAATAGCTTCTGGATTTCCGTAAAGTTGCTCTGATTGTTCTTCTGTCCATATGCCCGAAGGTTGATGGAATTTTGAGGAAGAGAAAATGGATGCTAAACCAAACCCACCATCTCCAAAGTGGACAGTTTCTGCAACCCAATCAGCAAGAGAAATTCTTCTTTGTTCCCAAGAATTCTGCATCCAAACGATTGGATACTCTATGATGAATAAAGCGACCATGGTAAGACCTGTCCAAACTCCGATTGTTTTCAGAGAATCTCTTGCTTGGTCAACTGCGCCAGTGTTAACATCTGAAGCAATGTCAAGCATTTTCAAAGTTGCTTCGAAACCTGGCAAAGGAAGGGGATCTTCAACAAGCCAAACCCTTCTGAAAATAATGAAGTACATTACCCCGAGGAAACCTGCAAACATTGATGCAACAATTCCAATAAAAGCCAGTTTACCTTCTAATTCTGGTGTTAGATTAATCAGTGGGCCATCTGCAAGGAAATATTTCTCCTGACTTGCAAGTAAGAAAATTGCAGGGAAGGTGAAAATGAATCCAGTTGATGCGTGGGTTGCTCCAGTGGTTGCAGAGGTAGCAATGTTGACCTCACTTGGTGACCATTGACTTGCCATTCCAAGTAGATAAGCAATGTACCAAGCGGCTGAGATAGCAAGACCTAGTTTCAGACCAATGTAAGCAGTAACACCAGAGAAAACTGCCCCAATGAGAATACCAATCAGGACTTTTGGAGTGGACCAGTGTGAAATTTCAAACGAATCAACTAAGTTCTTTTCTTCCAAGTACTGCTCCAAGACACCAGTGTTTAGGTTGTTGTACATCTCATCGTCAAGCCATGTTAGAGAACCTTCCTCGATGGCTTTCAGACCCTCTGGTGTGACAGGTTGACGGTATGCGGATTTCTTTACTCCCATTTACTCAACTCCGAAATGCAGCATCTGCACTATATGCCGGAATGTTAGACACTTCAAGACCATTACCCTTAGATTTGCTCAAAAATCTAAGAATTAAGGGAATAAAATCAGTCACGTTTTGACTTCTGGCTAACCATCTTTGCTGGAACACCAGCCCAAACTTCATTTTCTGGAATTGATTTGTATTTTGGCACTAGAGTTCTGTTTCCAATCACAGAATTATTCTCCATCTTTGAACCAGGCATCATCAAAGAGCCACCTCCTACTAAACAAGACTCACCAATCACGATAGGAGCAAGGACCAATTGTCCCTTTTCTACAATATGTCCATTAATGGCTGCTTTACCTCCAACTACAGTACCTGAACCGATTCTAGTCAAGGATGGGTCATTGATATCCTCCGAGGTGATGTTAACATCTGATCCCATCTTGACACCGGCTAGTCTGTAGTAGGTATTTGCGAAGATAGACGGGCAAACGTGTACCAAGAAAGGCTTAGTTGCCCTATGCATAGCTGCACAAGCAGCCCAACCAACGGTGGTTCTTGAAAATAATTTCACGACTTTACCCTCATCAGGAACTCTTGGATGAATTATCGCTTGTAAAACACCAGACAAAGTCAACATGCTCAAGCCCCATACCATGAAAGCCCCAGCACCGCCTACACCTTGTATTAGGTAACCCATCCATTCAGATGATTGACCTTCTGCCACATGGTTGACTTCATTCATGAACCACAAAGCAGGTGCAACCGGAATTCCCCAAATTAATGCCATTACTCCGATAAATAGTACAGATAGAACATGCTGAATTGCCGTAAATGCTTTCATTTTTAATCACCTTTTCCTGATGCGGCTAGATTCTTTTCGTCTTCCGCTTCGGCTACTCGTATACCTTCTTCTAAGTCTACTTTTCCGGTTAAGAAGGTACCTAGAACGATTACTACTACAATTGTCAAAATTGCCACACGTGAATCGAAGTAAGTTGCTGCAGCAGCATACAATAGCGGACCAATCATTGCTGCAGCCTTACCAATAAATCCAAAGAATCCGAAAAATTCTGTTGTTCTGGTTTTAGGTATCAGCATGGTAAACATAGATCTTGCTTGGGCACCTGCTGCACCCATTACGCAGCCAACAACTAGACCAAGGAAAATCCACTGGATATTTATTCCTAGACCAAGTGGACTCCACACGTTATTTCTTAACCCATCTGCCCACCAATCCAGCAAGCCTCCTCGCTTGAGGATAGTAGGATGCTCATTTCCAATCTCATGCTCATTAGCTTGTGGTCCATCTGTCATAACTATCGAAAATCTATGGTTCTCCACGCTATCGAAGGCAGCAACCATCTGTTCTGCTCCATCCGCATCCATTGTTCTAGGCATATCCTCTGTTGAATTATCTTCGAACATTGCAATACCTCCACCGATGAATGCGCCCATTGCAAGGATAGCAACCAAGAAAGTTAGCCCGACTCCTAATTTGCCCAAATTCATTCTGAAGATTGCTAACATAATGAATCCAAAAGCACCAAAACAAGCTAGTAGAATAAACGAGGATTTGAAACCACTCAATGCAGAACCTGCAAGACCTCCGACTTCTTCGGATTCCTCAGGCATTAACCATGTACCAAAAGCATCCCTGAATTCAGCATCACCTTCTCCTTCCAATGATATCCAGCCCTCAACCCCTCTTCCATATAGAGTATTCAAAACATAAAGTCCTTCATCTGTGAAAGCACCATCCTGGTCATAATCTGTATAATCCTCTCCAGCATCCCAAACCCCGTTACCGTTTGAATCTGTAAACGGTTCGGTTTCTATCCATTCATAGTGGAAATCAAATCGCTTGTGATCATCCTCATTGTTTGGTTCAAGTTCAAGAGGTGCGAAACCTGCCGCTGTAATCGCTACAAAGCTGTATCCAATCAGAGCAAGTAACAAAGCAAATTTTGTTCCTTTGGAATCAGCAATCTTCCCAAAAACCACGGACATGGGGACTGCAACTATCTGAACAGTCAGAAGTAATACAATATTCATCACAGGATCAATTCGCAAAACTGTTTCAGCAAATGCGCTTGCAATTCCATTAACTGTATTTACTCCATCATAGAATAACAAATAAGCAACTAGGTAAAGTGCTAAGACCTTGAATTTCTTTATTTCTTTAAACGTAGAGAATACCTGACCGTAAGAGAATTTCACTAAATTCATGAAGCCTGTGACCTCTAAGGTAGCCTCAACCTCTGGTTCGGGAGTATTCTTGAACAATGGCAATGACCATCCCCACCACCAAAGTGCAGCAGTGACAAACACGATTGCATACCTCAAATTTGGTTCAAGCAAGCCTCTTAGACCAACTAAAATTGCTAGGTGGGCAATTAGCATAATGGATCCTCCAAGGAATCCGTAAGCATATCCCCATGAAGATACATGATCCATAGCCTTCTTTGGAGCTAAATATGGCATAAATGCATAATAAAATGTATTTCCTCCTGCGAATCCAATATTAGCAATTACAAAGAATACAGCCATTATTTGGTATGCTGAGTTGCCAAAAAACGGCGCACACCCCAACATTGCAGTAAATAATACACCGAATAGAGTATACCAGTATAGCAACTTTTTCTTGATTGGAGACTTATCTGCAATTACTCCAATCGCTGGAGAAGTTATTGCAACGATAAACATAGAAATTGCGAGGACTATGGAGTAAAATGAGTCACCCTTCAATGTGCCTCCAAGGAAATCCATTCCACCTCCGGTAGATGAGTCGAATAAACTAGCTATAAGTGCGGGTACAACTACAGAGAGAACAGTAAGAGCAAAAGCTTGATTTGCAAAGTCAAAGAAATACCATGAACGTAAGGATTTTTGGTCCTCTTCAGGCATTGAAGAAATTAATTGTTTAGCGGTTAGTTCAATGCTATCATTAGCGACATGAGTGCTCTCAGTCATAGCATCAAATCATAAAGATAGTTTATCAAGTAAACCCCGAATATTTTTCGGAAATACGATTATTTGGAGAATAAGGGAATAATCAGTGGTCTCTGATGATTTTGTATCTTCCCAATGCTTCCATCCACATAATTTCCTTACCAGCCTCAATGCTCAAGCCTTCTTCAAGTGGTAGAATCATCATGGAGTGGTCTCTCATGTTCATTGCATGAACTTCAGCGCCTTCGAGGTGTGTAACCATAGCAGTTCCTTTCTCGATCATTGGGACATTTATTGAGTCAGTGACTGTACCGACGTGAGAAATTTTCTTGCTACTAAATAGGGAGACAAGTTCTAGCCTAGCCTTTGCAGAACCGTGCTTTCCAGGCTTCGATTTTGAAATGCTTAGAATCTTGTAAGCTTCATCATCAACAACGCAGTATCTTCCAACTTTTAATGTTCGAATTTCAACTCTGTCTGTACCTGGCATCTATTCCACCTAACAACCCGTCTATGCGCTGGCTTATGACCATATCCCCTTTTTCTAGGCAAGGTTTAGGAATAATAGTTTAAATTATTTCAACAGTATCGCCTACTTTTACTATTCCCTCTTGCAAAACACTACAATACCATCTAGAGTTGCCAGGAGAGGATTTTTGCGAAATTTGTTTGAACTTTCCATCCTTGAACGCATGTGAAATGGTTTTGCAAGGAGGTGCATCCGATTCGATTTTCAATTTCACTAAGCCAACTTGCAAAACTATACCCTCGGAAATTTCATTCCAATCCAAATTTGAAAAAACCATATTTTCGCCACAGTCCCCAGCAGATATTGGATTTCCATCATCCTGAAGTTTGGTGATTATATCCTGTGAAAAAATACAAACCGCTCTCTTCGGACCCCCATGGTGCTTTTTGTCACGCTGGAAATCACCAACACAGCCTTCAGATTGAACTTGAAGAGAATCTACGGATGGCTTCGGAGCTCCGCCTTCTTCAGATCTGAATAAACCGATAACTACCTGATTACTCAGGGAATTCAATCAATCAACTCACTCAGAGTAGTAAGATTCTGGGTTAGGCTCTGGCTTCAGACCCTTTCTTGTTCTGATTTCTCCGACGATCTTGTCGAATAATTGAGGAGGTAAATTCTCGAATCCCATGTTTTCTGTATTCCAGACAGCACGTCCTTGAGACGCAGCTCTGATGTCGTTGGAGAAACCGAATGTTTCACCAACAGGAATAATTCCAACAACAGTTGTTACATCTCCCTCACTAGGCATATCCTCGATAATTCCTCTTCTGTTTGTGACCTCTCTTGTGACTTGACCTAGCCAGTCATTTGGAACAGAGATGAATGCTTTTTGCATAGGTTCCTTTAGAATTGCTCTTGCCCTAAGGATAGCACCCTTTAGACCATTTCTTACAGCAGGAATAGTTTGTGCAGGTCCTCTGTGGATAGCGTCTTCGTGTAGTTTCGCATCAACCAGTCTAACCAACATTCCCATCATAGGCTCGTCAGCAACTGGTCCCTTCTTACAAACTTCGTTGAAAGCCTCAATAATCAACTCACGGGTCTCGTGAAGTGCCTGGATACCCTTGGTATCATTTACCAAAACATTGGTTCCGTTGATTGCATAGATTTTTCTCATCATGTCTCTATCCATTCCGTATTCACCAAATCTATCACCAATTTCTTTGGTTTCCTTTGGCCTAACTGGACCGTCACCGAAAACACCCTCTCTTAATCCTTGTAGAACTTCTGGGCTTAGTGGTTCGACCTCAATGTAGAATCTGTTGTGCCTGTTCGGGGATTTTCCTTCGAATGGTCTTCCATGGTTATTTCCTTCGATTGACTCTCTGTATACAACAATAGGTGGAGATACCTTAACTTGGATATTTTGTTCTTCCTCAATTCTGAAAACAGTAATCTCAAGGTGCAATTCCCCCATTCCAGCAAGAAGAGCCTCACCAGTTTCTTGGTTTGTAGTAACTTGTAGAGATGCGTCAGCCTTTGCTAGGGATCTCAAAGCGTCAATGAATTTTGGAAGGTCCTTCATGTTCTTTGGCTCAACTGCAACTGTAACAACAGGGTCAGAGTAGTGCCTGATTGCTTCGAAAGGTGTGAAGTCCTTGTCTCTTGAAAGGGTAACACCAGCAGCAGCGGAACGTATTCCAGTAATTGCTGCAATGTTCCCAGCAACAACTGTAGGTACTGTGATTCTGTCTGGTCCTACCATCATTGAAACTTGTTGGACACGTTCTGGCTTTGCAGCACCGATTGCATAAACGCTCTCACCTTGATTGATTGCACCGGAGTATAGCCTACCGACTGCAACTTCTCCTGCGTGTGGATCCATCCAAATCTTTGTAATCATCATTGCAAGTTCTCCTTGAGGGTCACACTTTAGCATAGCTTGTCCAACTTCGCTTTCAAGATCACCAGTCCAGATGTTAGGAATTCTGTATTCTTGTGCTTGGATCGGACTTGGTAATTTAGTAACAGCCATGTCCAAAAGAACCTCGTGAACTGGAGCCTTTTGTGCTAGTGTCTTCTGGTCTTCATTGTTACAGTATTCAAAAATCTGCTTGAAGGAAATTCCAGATTTAGCCATGTATGGAACGGTAATTCCCCAGTTGTGATATGCTGAACCGAATGCTACTGTTCCGCTTGCGACGTCTACTTGCCATTCTTTTTTGTATTGTTCAGGAGCGAATTGTCTAATCAACTTGTTGACCTTTTGGATTGTACCTTTGAATCTCTCCATCATATCTTCAGGAGTAACTTGTAATTCGTTGATTAGTCTGTCGACTTTGTTGATGAATAGTACAGGCTTTACCTTTTCTTTCAAAGCTTGTCTCACAACAGTCTCAGTTTGCGGCATTGGACCCTCAACTGCACATGCTAAGATGAAACATCCGTCAACAGCTCTCATTGCACGAGTTACGTCTCCACCGAAGTCGACGTGACCTGGAGTATCGATTAGATTGATCAAATAATCTGTTTCTTCGTGTTGGTGAACCATTGATGCAGAAGCAGCGTTGATTGTAATTCCTCTTGCTGACTCTTGCTCATCGAAATCCAAAACACGTGCTGCACCAGCAAGATCACTGGACATCATTCCAGCTCCTGCAATCAGGTTATCAGATAGTGTTGTCTTCCCGTGGTCGATGTGAGCAGCGATACACAAATTCCTAATTTGCGGAAGGACGTGCATTACTTCTCTTGCTTTCTTGATATTGTCTTCTTTTCTGCCCATGGTAAAACCTCGGTCTGCTTGACTCGAGCCACCAGCGAGGGGTTCTTAAGAAACGCGTTTAGCGAGGATAAAATCGTTGCATGTGATGTTAATTTAACTGAGGCAAATCAATCATTTTGTCATCATTTAGATTTAGTCAGACCTGAAAATTATGCAGTAATCAATGTCAAATCTAGAATCTTATTCCTAGTAACACAGTGCGTGTTTCTTGAGATACTAATCATCGAGCAGATGCTGCGATTCTCTCGAGTTCGTCCTTCTTTGCTACCGCATAGGAAGTAACATCACCTTTGCTGGCTTTCAGAAGTTCGTTTACGATGTTTTGCTTTAGAGTTCTCTTGGATTTGAAAGTACCGCCTTGTGCACCCGCAGCTAGATTTTTCAAAGC
>CEUM01136505.1_pt1 | contig 33193 bp, 30 predicted proteins | sample 356421 | NCBI WGS metagenome assembly CEUM01 (sample SAMEA2622716, study PRJEB7988) | marine metagenome | biome: marine biome (ENVO:00000447); feature: surface water layer (ENVO:00002042); material: "saline water (ENVO:00002010), including plankton (ENVO:xxxxxxxx)" | depth 5 m
CGTACCCGTTCATTCCGGCCTCGCGGCACTTCTCACAATCGCCACGCACGGCAAATGCTGTGGCAGCAACGATGGGAATATCTCTGGCGTGCTCTCCTGCTTCTCCGGCACGGATGCGGCGAGTGGCTTCCAGCCCGTCCATGTCCGGCATCTGAACGTCCATGAACACCATGTCGAAATCCGCATTGCGGAGGGCTTCCAACGCTTCGATACCGTTTTCGACTATGACGACGGGATGACCGGCCTCTTCCAGTATCTCCTGGGCAAAGGTCTGATTGAGTATGTTGTCTTCGGCAACCAGTATCTGACGGGGACGTGTGGCCGGAATCTCATCAGAAGACACTTCATCTTCCAGCCCTTCGACATCGTCCAATGCTTCTTCCACCAAGACATCAAAAGAGAAGACCGATCCTTTGCCCGGATCGCTTTCCACGGCAATGGAACCGCCCATCATTTCAACCAACTGGCGGCAGATGGTCAGGCCGAGGCCCGAGCCTTCATGCTTTTTGGCATAGGAATCATCCACCTGCCGGAAGCTGTCGAAAATCCCCTTCTGCTCCTCGACAGGTATCCCGATCCCGGTATCCTCAACTTCGACACGCATCCGCACGAGATCAGGATTTGCACCTTGAGGCGAGGCTCCCCTGAAGACTCGCACCGAGACCTTGCCATGATCCGTGAACTTCACGGCGTTACCGACCAGATTGGTGAGGATCTGCTTAAGACGGAACACGTCGCCCTTCAGTTTGTTCGGCAGATTGGGGGCGACGATGGAAGAAAGTTCCAGCCCCTTGGAGCTGGTTTCGTAACGAAAGACCGAAAGGGTTTCATGCAGCATCTCACGAACATCAAAAGTCACTGCCGACAAGTCCATACGGCCCGACTCAAGGCGGGAGAAATCCGTGATGTCCTTGACGATTTCAAGCAGGGTCCATGCCGAATGGCGCACCATGTCCGCATACCTTGATTGCTCCTGGCTCAATCCCTTCTGCTGCATCAGTTCGGTCATGCCCATGATGCCGTTGAGCGGCGTGCGCATGTCGTGGCTCATGTTGGCGAGAAATATGGATTTCGTCCTGTTGGCCCGTTCAGCTTCGTCGCGCTTTTTCTGCACGAGATAGGTGGAGCCGCATATCCCCACAAATCCCACAAGAAAAATCATGGTGAACGCCAGATGGGTCTGGGCAACGGAACTCTTGCGGGTCTCGACAAGCGGGGCTGCTGAAAATGATACGGAAATACCGCCAAGGATGTCGCGACCGTCATGCCCGTATTTGGCATGGCATTTCATACACCGCTCTTCGGCATCGAGTGGCGCCATGTACCGGAACTGCTGGCCACCAGAGGTCTGCACCAGCTCAAACTTTTCCCGTCCCCCGCTACTGAATTCCGTCAGAGCCCCGGATTCCCACTCGTCAGCCTTGTTCTCGGGTCGAATGGGATCAAGGCTGGTGATGTGAAATTGTACCTGATGGTCTTCATTGGCGATGGAAGATATCTGACGGGTCATGTAGGCCGGATTGATCATGGTTAGCATACGACCATCAACGGTCTCGACCAGCCGATCTTCGACCGGCAGATATTTATTGGGTGGATTGGAATCCGTTGCGAGCACATACACGCCGCCATGGGCCGCGTTCCAGGAGCGGGTCACGACAACCTGCTGAAAAAACGCTTTGGCTTCCCGCTCGGCCATTCGCATCACGTGCTCTCGCTCGGCCTGCACCGACCATATTGCGAGCACCAGTAGGAAAATCAGCCATAGAAAACCAAGTCCCAGCGGCCAGACCAGTCGATTTCGGATTGTGAATTGTCCCTTGTCCATGCTTCCCTCGCGTGATTCCGTGCGTGTGTCATGAATAACAAACAGTATGTTTAATTTACATGACACATGTCATAAATAAATGACAACATTTTCTCATCTATCCCGCCCCATCTTTTGCACCAAGCGTGAAACCCGCTGATACCAAGGCTCTTCTCCCGCCCCAGCAATCACCACAAGGTGGCATGAAACTTGTTCTTGCACAGCCATCATTTCAATCGTCGTCCATGACAAACGACTGAAATTACGAGGTTGGCTGGGGGCTGGCGGCATCAATCGGTCGCACATGACACGTTCAACAAAAGCAAGGGATGTATGAATGGCAGACAGTGAAAAGCGACTGAGCAGAAAGCTGTTGCCAGGCATGCTTGTGGGAGTTGTGCTCACCATATCCGTAATTCTGGCCTCGGGTTATATGATCCAGGTCACCAATACGGATGAATTCTGTGTTTCCTGCCACGTAATGACACCATTCAGAACTGCATGGAAAAAAGAAACACACGGAGGAGCCAACGCCAAAGGCCTTGAAGCGCAATGTGTTGACTGTCACCTGCCGCATGGCGGTTTTGTGGAGTATGTGACCGCCAAGGCGTACACCGGGACTCGGGACATCATCATGAACATGATCATCGACCCCTATACGTACGACTGGGCTGGACGCGCCAAGTTCCGGCGCGAATTCACCTACGACAATGCCTGTAGAAAATGCCACGTGAACCTCGAGCCCAAGGGCATGAGGACCAGCGGTATTCTCGCGCACAGGCAGTACCTCATCGGCGATCTGGACAAACGTTGCGTGGATTGCCACGAGCATGTCGGCCACAAGAACATGGTCACGGAAATCAACAACTATTTTAAGCAAAGCCCGCAAGTCGCAGGCAAAGAGTAGGAGAGGTTTATGAAAAAGGTCTTCGGTACGTTATTCGTCGCCGGATTCGTTTGCTGCATGACCCTCATATTCGCGGGACAGGCGCAAGCCGCCGCAGAACTTGAGGGGATTGAACTCGGCAAAAAAAGGCTCGTGGTGCACAGGGGCTACACCAAGGAAGCCAAATCGTGCATCGAGTGTCACTCCCAAAAAACACCCGGTATCATTGAGAACTGGAAAAACGGCAAAATGGGCCATGCCACGGTCTCCTGCTACGACTGTCACGTCGTGGAAAAGGACTCCCCCATGGCCAGTCAGTGTGAAGGTTTGAGGGGAACCGATATCTACACGTCCCCCATGGTCTCTTCCAAGACCTGCTCCAGATGTCACCCTCGTGAAGTGGAGCAGTTCCTGGAATCCAACCATGCCATGGGCGCAGGCCGTCCATTGCTGGAAGTGCCTAAATTCCAATCGCTCATGTATCATAATGAAGGCGCTGAATTCCTCGGCGTGGAACTCGGCTCCGGTCCCAATCGCGCTGCACGCGCTTCCGGTTGTCAGATGTGCCACGGCACCAAGGTGGAGCTTGGCCCGGACAACAAACCCATCAATGAGACCTGGCCCGGCGGCGTTGGCACCCGCTACCCCGACGGTTCCGTTGGTACTTGCACCGTCTGCCACACTCGTCACCAGTTCTCGGTAGCCGAAGCGCGCAAGCCCGAAGCCTGTGCCTCCTGCCACCTTGGGCCGGATCATCCGCAAATCGAGATTTACGAAGAATCCAAGCACGGCCAGATTTACAACGCCCATGGTGAAAAGTGGAACTTTGAAGCCGCTCCCGACACCTGGGAACCGGGCGACTACGATGCACCCACCTGCGCCGTTTGTCACATGTCCGGCATAGGCGAGTTGAGCACCACCCATAACGTGGCCGACCGCCTGAAGTGGGACCTTGTCCATGCCCGCTCCGAGATTCGCTCCGGCACCCGCGGCAACGGCATGGAAGGCGACAAGAAGATGCGCGCCGTCTGTAAGAATTGCCACTCGACCACCCACACCAATGTCCAGCGCGACCTGCTCGATAACAGTGTTGCCCTGTACAATACCTACTGGGACAAGGCGGTTGAGATGAAGACCGTGCTGAAGGAGAAGAATCTCCTGGGCGAGGACCCGTGGTCTGACGGCTTCCAGGAGTTGATGTACTTCCTGTGGCACCACTGCGGACGCCGCGCTCGTCACGGAGCCGCCATGAACGGACCGGACTACGCTCACTGGCACGGTTTCTTCCAGGTCTTCCAAGTCTATAAGGACATGGCCGCCCTGTACGATTACCGCCTCAAGCATGGAAAGATCGAAGAGTTGTCTCACGTGATGAGCACAGCTCCGGACTAGGCCGACACCTGTTGCCGCCTACGACGCCTGCCTCGAACACGACAAGGCCCCCTGGATACAGGGGGCCTTTTTCGTGTCGTACAAGTGGTGAATCGGCCGCTCAGAAAGCAGCTGACAAGCGTCCTTCATATAAAGGAAATGGAGAATTCGTCCGATAAGGGAAGCATACACAGCCACCAGGGAGGGTCGGTCATGTATATTGAATTCAATGAAGCCCGGACAGGCGGCACCAGTTTCGAGATGCATCTCAGGGAAGTGGCACAAGCCGAGGCAAAGCGCTTACTCGGTGATGTGACGGAGTTTTCCGAGGAGGCCATCGCGGCGTTCAAGGAAGCAGCCATCGAACCGATAAAGAACGGCACGTTCTCGTTGGAGCAGATTGAGCGCAGGATCGGCGTGGTTCGCTCCGAGATCGCACAGGTATGGAATTCGGCACTGCCGGATGACGAAAAGTATCGTCAGATATCATCCAAGGAAAACGAGATCGCCCTGCTTCAGGCAGGACAGTTCACCTTTGCCAAGGCAGGGTTCGCAAAGACCGTGTGATGTATAAGATAAGGATATGGGAGAAAAAGGAAGAAGCCGGCTCAACTGCCGCAATCGCGTGAGCCATAGGTGCGTTCGTAGCGTTTATTGACTGGTTTTTCGCAGTCAACGCTGAAACCGGTGGTACTGGTGTCGATGTAGACATCTCCTGCCGCTTCAGCCAGACGTTCATTGATCAGGAACGTCAGATCGTTGTAGGTGACGTATTTGTCTCCCGAGCAATAGTCGTCAAGCGTCAACAGCAAGCCGGACCCGTTACAGTCATCTTCTGCAAACTGTATACGAATAGGCCTGACATCCTTTCCTTCAAAAAAGGTTGCCAGCCCCTGCATGGCTGCTTCTGACACCTTGATCATTCACGCTCCTTGGACTCAAAGTTGAACGAGTATAGCCAGGAATCATTCTTTGTAAAGCGTAATTATGGTAAAAAAAGGACGACACTCAACAGAGTGTCGCCCTTCTTATTTCCATACGCTGTACTCGTTCAGCAAGTACTCGCAGGTTAGCAGGAACAGCCGCTTGAAGAGCAGCCGCCACCACTATCGGTGCCGCAGCCGGAAGAGCAGCCGCCGCCACCGCCAACCGGGTTTTCGGATTCAACAACAAAACCGTAGTAGGTCATGTCGATCTTCACTTTGCCGGTCTGGGCTTGAAGTTCTTTGTCGATGAGGAAGGTGAATCCACCGGCCTCTAACACTTCGTCTTTATCGTTAGGCTCATCCAGAGCCAGGGTCAGGCGAGGGCCTGCTCAACCGCCAGCCGCAAGATAAACGCGGATGGGGGATTTTTCTTTGTCCTGGAAGTAGCCTTCAAGCTGCTTCGCTGCAGCTTCGGTCAATTCAAACATTTGCTAATTTCCTCCTATGGGTGGTCGGGAATAGAAGAGGTAAGACCTATATTCGGCTTTGTCAAATCGAAAATGGCTACTTTTCGCCGATAGTGTTGACCCACATTATAGCATAGGATATTTTCTCCCTTTGCTAATCAGCCCCCGGGCAACAAGAGGCATTACATATGAAAGATTGCGGCACCATATTGAATTCCAAGGAAATGAACCGGACGCTGGAGCGTCTGGCGCTTGAAGTACACGAGCGTAACGGCGACGACGAGAACCTCGCCATACTCGGTATCCAGCGACGCGGAGCCGATTTGGCGGAACGCTTGAAACTTCTTCTCGACGAGCGGCTGGGGCGCAAGGTTCCCCTGGGCAAGCTCGATATCAACCTGTACCGGGACGACTGGACCACCAATCTCGAACTCGCTCCGACCATCAACTGTTCCGAGATCGGGTTTGCCATCGAAGGCGCGACCATCGTGCTGGTGGATGATGTTCTCTACTCGGGCAGGACCATCCGTGCAGCCCTTGAGGCCATTCTCGACTATGGTCGTCCCAAGCGCGTGGAATTGCTCGTCATGGTCGATCGCGGCCACAGGGAACTCCCCATCCAGGCCGACTACATCGGCAAAAAGGTCGAAACCATTGGCGCCCAGCACGTCAACGTGCTTGTCACCGAGCGCGACGACGAGGATCGTGTCTGTCTGGTCGAAAGGAACTGATCATGGCATTCACCCCTCTGGATCGGGACCCGATCCCGCAACCCTGCATCACGCTCGTCGGCATGGCGGCAGCGGGTAAATCCACCCTCGGGCAAAAACTGGCCGAACGCCTCGGCTGGGGACAGCTCGACACCGACCGCCACATGGAAGCCTTTTACGCCATGCCGCTGCAAGGGATCATGGACACCTTCGGACTGGACGAATTTCTTCGTATCGAAGAAACACTGGTCAGCGATCTCGGCCTGACACGAACCGTCATATCCACTGGCGGCAGCGTCATCTATGGCCCCAAGGCCGTTGCCCGGCTCAAGGAGCTTGGCAAGATCGTCATGCTGGATATCGACCGGGACACGTTTCTGGAACGCGTCGGTGACGGGGAAAACCGCGGGCTGGCCATTGCTCCGGGCAAGAGCATGAGCGATCTTTACAACGAACGGCAGCCACTGTATCGTGCCGCGGCTGACATCGTTGTCCGCACGGACCGCCACACGCCGGAAGAATGTGTGGATCAAATTCTCGAAGCCATCAATCTACCATGAAAAAGCTCACTCCCAAGGCCGCATATCGCAAACTGGCCGCCATATACGATAAAATGGTCGCCCAGTACGGGCAGGCAGCCGACGCCATCGGACTGACCTGTGAAGGGTGCACTGACAACTGCTGTCTCACCTTTTTCCAACACCACACCTACATCGAGTGGGCGTATCTTTGGGAAGGCCTCAACGAACTGCCCGCCGACCAATTGGAAGCGATCAAGGCCAAGGCACAGCAGTACGTCGAGGAAGCGCAATCCGCCCTCAATCGCGGCGAGCGCCCGCACACCATGTGTCCGCTGAACATCGACGAAAAGCAGGGAATCTGCGGTCTGTACAAGCACCGGCTCATGATCTGCCGCATGCACGGCGTCCCCAATCTGCTGGTCAAGCCCAATGGACAGCAGGTGCAGTTCCCGGGGTGTTATCGATGCCAGGAGCAGACCGAAGAATATGAAAAGGACGGCAAGGTTGCCCCGGTAGTCAACCGAACCGCCCTGTACAAGGATCTGGTCATGCTGGAGATGCAGTTCGTGGGCAAGAACCTGCGTCAACTGCCCAAGGTGGACCACACCATTGCCGAGATGATTGTCCTCGGTCCGCCACGGATCAAGTAGACGTAACGTCACATGTATTTTCAAAGCCGCCTCTAGGCGGCTTTTTTCATGGCGCCACGCTGACTCGCATCCCATCAGGGCCACACCTCCACTGTTTTCCCATTACCACCTTGGCAAGACGGTTTGTGCCGCGTAGTCTGGAACAATTGCAATCGATAACCATGGAGGTCCCAATGCTACGATACATACTCCTCGCCCTGCTCGCCGTGAGCATCCTGCCCGGCTGTGCGCCGAAACTGAAAATCTTTGCTGCCCCGACAACCGAACCGCTCAAGGAATTCGTGATCGACGGAGAAGGTGACGGGAAAATCGCCCTGATCCACCTGACCGGTTTTCTGCAGACCCAGCCCAAACAGGGTGCGCTACGCTCCAAGCCCAGCCAGTTGCAGGAGCTGGTCAGCGCCCTTGATCTGGCCGAAAACGACGACGATGTTCGCGGCGTGATCATCGCCATCGACTCCCCCGGCGGGACCACCACGGCATCGGATATCGTCTATCACGAGATAGATGATTTCAAGCTGCGCACCGGCAAGAAGGTCGTGGTGACCATGCTCGATGTGGCGGCCTCGGGCGGCTACTATGCAGCGCTCCCGGCCGACTGGATCATGGCCCATCCCACCACCATCACCGGTTCCGTGGGCGTCGTGTTCATGCGGCCCAAGGTGTATGGGCTGCTGGATAAGGTCGGCGTCGAGGTCGAAGTGTCCAAATCCGGCAGGGACAAGGACATGGGGTCGCCTTTCCGCCCCACCACCGAAGAAGAAACCATCCTCTTTCAGGCGATCATAGACGACTATGCCCAACGCTTTCACGCGCTGGTCGCCAAGCACCGCTCGCTGTCATCCACCAGCATGGATGTGGTCAAAACAGCGCGCGTATTCACCGCAGGGCAGGCCGTGGCCCTCGGCCTCATCGATCAGGTGGGCTACATGCAGGACGCCTTTGCCAAGGCTCGCTCGCTGGCGAATCTGCCTGACGATGCCAAAATCGTTGCCTACCGTCGCGACATGTACCCCAACGACAACCCGTACAACACCATGACGGCAACAGGCGGTGAAAAACTGAACCTGCTGGGTGTGGATACCGATTTGATCATGCCACCCAGAGCCGGATTCTACTACGTCTGGCCCCAAGGCATGAGCCAGTAACAATACAAGGCGGCAGGAGTGAGACTCCTGCCGCTTTTTTGACTGAAATATGAAGAGACTTTACGAAGCGAGTTCGTACGACTAGACAAAGAAAAAGGGCCGATGCACCGATGCACCGACCCACTCGATTAGGACCGCAACCCCAGCTAATAGCCGGGTTTAATCGAAAGTCCTTTCATCGACGAGCCGGGGAGCGGCATCCGGTATGGTACCGGGCGCAACGGTCTCGACGAGAGGCTTCAATTTCATGGTGGACTGAAAATCTTCGGCAAACGCCTTGGTGTCCAAATCCACGCTTGTTTCCAGTAACACGATCAACGCATCGCGTCCATCGGGATTACGCACTCTGACCTGCCAGTTTGACACGTCAGGATACAGCCGCATGACCGAAGCGGCCTGAGCCGGATAAATGAATTGTCCCTTGACCTTGGCGGTATCGTCGGCCCTGCCTTTCCAGCCGGTCAACTTGCGGGCCGTTCGACCACAGCCGCACATGGACGTATCAATGGACGACAAATCGCCGGTGGCAAGGCGCACCAACGGATAATCCGTAAAGAACGGCGTCACCACCACTTCCCCGATCTCACCATCAGGAAGCGGCTCGCCCGTTGTCGGGTCACAGATTTCCACATGCCGGTAGTTGGAGAGATGCATCCCGCCAAGTTCCATGCACTCGTAGGCAATACACCCGACATCAGCGGTGCCATATCCCTGACGCACGGTGATGCCGAACATCTCTTCCACTTCAGCGCGTAGCGTTTCCGGGAGCGGCTCGGCAGCGACGTAGGCCTTTTCCAGAGAAAAATCATCTTTCAGATCAAGACCGGCAGCCAGGGCTTTCTCACCGATCACTTTCAGATAACTCGCCATGCCGATAAAGGCGGTGACAGGAAGGCGGGTCATCAGCTCAATCTGCTTGTCGGTATTACCGGGACCAGCCGGGATGACAGCGCAGCCGATATCGCGCAGCGGCTCCTCAAGCATCAATCCGGCCGGGGTCAAATGGTAGGAAAACGTCATCTGGGCCAGATCACCGGGACGAAAACCGGCCGCGAAGAATCCTTCGGACCATGCCCAGTAATCCTCTTCCGTGCCTTCGGGATCAAAGATGGGACCGGGAGATTGATAAATACGCTTCAGCTCGCCGGGTTTGCAGTTGAGGAACCACTCCAGACCGTGCTCCTCCTGCCAACTGATGATGTCCTGTTTGCGCAAGGGCGGAATCTTACCATAATCCTCCCACCCCTTGATATCCTTGACGCATGCGCCAAGGGTGGACAGGCGGTTGCGGAACTCGGCAGACGCTTTTTCCGCCTCGAACAACACTTCACGAACGCCTTTCCACTTGCGTTTCATCCGCTTTTCGCGGGCCTCGGTCTCAAACTCAGTATAGTACATGAACAACCTCCGACAATCAGAACCGGCAACCGCCGTCCCAACAGCCCTCCACCGTGCATTCAGTGTCTCTTCGGAACTTGGGATGCTGCACTTTTCCTTCAGCTCCCGAGCCCATGAAAAACCCTATTTTTCCACCATGGGTAATAATACGACAAATTATCGCAAATCTCTATCAGGATTTCCGAAATACCCTAACGTACACAATCTGTATTCGCGGGCCGACATCCCGAAGGATAGGAGACTATCCCAGCCAACGCTTGCGACGACGATAGTGCTTCACATCCCGGTAGCTGCGCTTGTCGCCACTCTGCCCCATACCCAGATAGAACTCCTGCACATCCGGGTTGTTCAGCAGGTCCGTGGCCGTTCCATCCATCACCACGCGCCCGTTCTCCATGATGTACGCCTGCTGGGCCACCGACAGTGCGGCGCGAGCATTCTGCTCCACGAGCAACACCGTGACGTCTTCGGCTGCGTTGAACTTCTTGATGATGTCAAAAATCTCTTCCACAAGCATGGGAGCCAACCCGAGGGACGGCTCATCAAGGAGCAGCAACTCAGGACGGGCCATGATGGCGCGACCAATGGCGCACATCTGCTGTTCACCACCGGACATGTATCCGGCCAACTGTTTGCGACGCTCCTTGAGGCGGGGGAAATAATCGTAGACCTTTTCCATGGACCCGGCGATCTCGGAACGGGGACGCGTGAACGCCCCGCACTTGAGATTCTCCTCAACGGTCAGATCCTCGAAAATGCGCCGCCCTTCCATGACCTGAAACACGCCTTTACGGACGATCTTTTCGGGGATGATGCCCTGTATAGGCTCATCGTTGTAGACAATGGACCCATCGGTCACCTTGCCGTCTTCGGTTTCAAGCAGCCCGGAGATGGCTTTCAACGTGGTGGATTTTCCTGCGCCATTAGCGCCAAGCAGGGCCGTGATCTCGCCGCGAGGGCAGGACAGGGACAGGCCTTTGAGGACCAGCACCACATCGTTGTAGACCACTTCCAGGTTTTCAACCTTCAAAATATCACTCAAGGGATGCCTCCCGCGCTCCAATCACCCATCAACCGAGGACTGAAGCCAGCATATACGTTCCACATGCCGCAGCCGGGTTTCGACAGCGGCCCCCATGGATTTCACCATGAAGCAGCCCCGGAGACCCACAGGTCTCCGGGGTATATCTCAATTCTTCTAGTGACCGAGCCAGTCGACCCTGCGGTCGAGGTTTTCCTCTTCCACAAAGGTCAGTTGACCGTCCTTCACCGTATAAATGAAGACCGCCATATTGGGTCGGTGATCATCCGGGAAGAAGGAAATGGCCGGGGACAGTCCCATGGGATCGTAGTCACGCAGGGTTTCCAGGGCATCCTTGATCGCCTCACCCGTCACTTCGCCCTTTTCGGCGGCGCGCTTCATTCCTTCGGCCATGACCAGTATGGAAACGAAACCGCGAGTGTAGTGCGTCATCTTTGATTCGCCGTTGGTGTACTGCTCGATGATCTTCATGCCCGGGACATCCTTTCCGTATACGGCAGCCGACTGGTTGGAGTAGGCCCCGTTGGCATCGTCACCGGCCAGCTTGAACAGGTTTTCATCCGTACCCCAGATATTGGTGAAGAAGGTGGTCTCCATGCCAATGTTCTTGGCCGACTTCAGAATGACCGAAGTGGACGGCGTAGTCCCACCGATCCAGCAGAAATCCGGGGCAGTATCCTTGAGCGGCAACAATTCGGTGGTGGCGTCGATGGCCTTGAGCGATACGTTGGCATCACCGACCAGTTCAAAGCCCAGTTCCTTGGCGTATTCCTTGCCGCCCTTGATGGGAGCGAGGCCATACGGGTGATCCGGGTAGATGAAGGCCAGCTTGGGAGCGCGTTCTTCGGTCCATGTATCACGAAAATACTTCAGCGATGCACGCAACTGTGTGGTGTAGTCCGCAGCAATGAAGAAGTTGTAAGGGGCTTTTTTCGGGTCAGTCAGATGCGCCGAGTAGGATGCCGAAAAGTTGGGCACCTTGTCCTTGGCCAGGTTCCTGATCAGTGCTTCGGTAACAGCCGATCCATACCCCTGAATGCAAACCACCTTATCGGTGTTGACCATTTTCTTGTACAGGGACAATCCCTGTTGGACGTTGTAGGCCGTATCCTGAAGATCGAACTCAAGGGGACGACCATTGATACCGCCGTTGTCGTTGATGTACTGAACCGCATCCTTCAGCCCTTCGGAATACGGTACGCCAACCGACGATGTCGGCCCGGACAGGTCGATCAACCCGCCCACCTTGACCGGAGCCTGAGCTGCGGTTTCTTTGTTTTCAGCCGGTTTCTGTTCTTCGCCTCCGCAGCCGACCAGCATCAGACCGGCCAGGACCATGATGCAGACTGCGGTTATGATTTTTTCAACCCTCATTGTGGTTCTCCTGAAGAATTGAGGTGTTCATGTCCGCTCAAATTGAACGGAACAACCATTGTATGATGAACCCGCCCGAAGCGGGATTGTGCCACGCCCTAATGGGCAAACGGATACAGTTTCCAGTACGCCTTGAGCAGCCGCCAGCGGTGAGCCAGTCCTTCCGGTTCGTAGATGAGGAACAGAATCAGGACCAACCCGAACACGCCATCTTTGAGCGCAACGATGTATTGCGTTATATCAGGGAAATAGCCGCCGAGACCATTGGAAATCACATTGAGCAGCTCGGGCAGCAGGGTCAGGAAGACCGCGCCGAACACGGACCCCAACACACTCCCCAGACCGCCGATGATGATCATGGCAAGATAGGAAATGGACAGGCCGATATTGAACTGCTCCGCAGAGATGTATCCGGTGTAATGTCCCCACAAACCGCCGGCCACACCCGCCAGGAACGAGCTGATGCCAAAGGCCGCCAGCTTGTACTTGAACAGGTTCACGCCAACGATCTCGGCAGACAGGTAAAAGTCGCGAATGGAAACAAACGCCCGCCCATACTTGGTGCGCATGATGTTCGAGACCATCAGCAATGATGCCGCTGCAAAGAACAGCAGCAGGTAGTACATCCGGGCTTCCGAATCGAAGACGAACCCGAACATGACAGGCGGGTCGAGCAGCAGCCCGTTGGAGCCACCGGTCAATGCGCCGCCGTGCAGAAACACATATTCAAGCACCAACTGTGCGGCCAGTGTCGCGATAGCCAGATAGATGCCTTTGAGCCGCAGGGACGGTACGCCAAAGACCATACCGACCATGGCGGTAACCAGCCCGGCCGTCAGAATAGCCAGCGGAAACGGCACACCGTGCAGTGTACACTGCCCTGCCGCGTACGCTCCCACGCCGATGAAGGCGCCATGCCCAAGAGATATCTGCCCGCAGACACCGGTCAGCAGGTTGAGCGACACCGCCGCAATAGTGGCGATGAAGATCATGTTCATTATGGATGTCAGGTGGATATTCAACACCGCCGGTGCTGCGAGCAACACGAGCAGGAATCCGCCGATCATCAGCTTCTGGAACCCCGAATGGAACAGTTGCGCTTCGCCCTGATAGGACGTGAAGAACAACCCGCATTTACCCTGCATGGCCGCCTCCTGTCGCCTGAACGCTACCCGGGCCAATCACGCGGTCTCCCGCCTTGATCGAGAAGGCCGTCATATCACACCCCAATTGTTCGTTGGATATATTCATCATGCATAATCCCTTGGGGTTAGACCCGTTCGATTTCCTTGGTTCCGAACAGCCCGTACGGCTTGATCATCAGGATGATGACCAGAACAATGAACGCCGCCACTTCGCGGAATCCGCCGAGACCGAGCAGTTGTCGGGCCGCGCCGTCACAGACGTTTTCCAGCACGCCGATGATCAATCCGCCCAGCGCTGCACCGAGCAGGGAATCCAGCCCTCCGAGGATAACCGCCGGGAAGACCTTCAAACCGAGATGGCCCAACTGGGAGTTGATACCGTTGATGTTGCCGAGGATGATGCCGCCCACAGCGGAAACGATGCACGCGATACACCAACTCATGGCAAAGATGTTCTTGATGCCGATTCCCATGGACTGGGCAGCCTGCTGATCAAACGCCGTGGCACGCATGGCGACGCCGGTTCGCGAATACTTGAAGAAGGCGGAGAAGATGACGAACAGGACCAGCGAGAGGGCAAAGGCCGCGATATAGACCGGGGCAATGGGCAGTCCGGCAACAACGATGGGTTCGCTTGGCAGCACCTGCGGGTAAACGCGAATCTGCGTTCCCCAGAAAAGCTGCACCAGTGACTTGAGTATGGAACTCATACCCACCGTGACCATGATGACCGAGATATGCTCTTCACCGATGAGAGGCCTGAGGACCATTCGTTCGATTGCCAGCCCGAGCAACACCGAGAAGCCGAGGGTCATGAAAAATGCCCAGACAAACGGGATATTGAACTGCACGGTCAGCGCAAAACACATGTACGCGCCCACCATGACCAGCTCACCCTGGGCAAAGTTCACGACCTTGGTCGCTTTATAAATAATGACGAACCCGAGGGCCACCAGCGAGTAGATACTGCCGACGACCAGTCCGTTAACGATAAGTTGCAGATAATATTCCACTTACGCCTCCATGTCCTCGATGCGGATTTGACCGCCCATTTCACGAACCCGACCATCCTGATAGGTGATTTGTGTCTTCAGGTTCACGCCCGAAACATCCGTATACAGCGCGTCAATCAGTTCGCCGTACCGGTCATTGATGACCTTGCGCCGCACCTTGCGGGTTCGGGTCAATTCGCCGTCATCGGCGTCCAGCTCCTTGTAGAGCAGGCAAAACCGCCTGATGCGCGTCTCTTCGGGCAGTGTTTCGTTGGTCTTGGCTATTTCGTCCCGTATCAGCGTGTAGACTTCATCCTTGGCAGCAAGGTCCTGATACGTGGTGTAGGTGATCATTTCCGTTTCCGCCCAATGGCCCACAATAGCCATGTCGATGCAGAGAATGGCAGCGGTGTGGTCACGATTGCCACCCATGACTACGGCCTCGCGCAGGAACGGCGAGAACTTGAGCTTGTTTTCCAGGAATTGAGGCGAGAACTGGGTGCCGTCGTTGAGATACATCACGTCCTTGAGGCGATCGATGACAACCAGTCGTCCGTTGTCGTCAAAGTATCCGGCATCGCCGGAGAGAAGCCAGCCGTCTTCGGTAACGGTCTCTCGCGTGGCTTCCTCGTTCTTGTAGTAGCCGAGAAACACCGCCGGCGACCGGGACAGGATTTCTCCTTCCTCGGATATCTCCACCTCGGTCTCGGGAATGGGTGCCCCGACCGAGGTGAAATCCACTTCGCCTTCGCGGTGAATGCATGAGATACCGGCGATCTCGGTCTGGCCGTAAATCTGCTTCAAATTGACGCCGATGGCGTGGAAGAAACGGAAGATATCCGGCCCCAGCGCCGCGCCACCCGTGGTGGCTGACCGCATGTTGGAAAATCCGAGCCGGTCGCGCAGGGCACGAAACAGCCCCTGATCCGCAATAAAGTACTTGAGCCGAAGCAGTGCCGAGGGTTTCTCGCCCGCAAACAGCGTATCCACATACTCGTGACCGATGGGCAGGAAGAGATTGTACAGAAACCGCTTGAAGGGCGTGGTTTCCATGATATCCCCCTGCACCTTGGCAGCGATGGATTCGTAAACGCGAGGCGGCGAAAACAGGAAGTGCGGCCCGATCTCACGGGAGTCGGATTGCGCCGTGACCGGGGTTTCCGGAAAGTTGACGCAAAAGCCGTACAGCAGCGCGGAAGCCACCGCCATCATCTGCTCGCCGATCCATGCCAGCGGCAGGAACGAGACAAACTCGTCCGTGGGGTGCTTGGGGTCCACCTTGCCCAGGTTGTGCGCCATGGAAAGCAGGTTGACGTGGGACAGCATGGCCAGCTTGGGGCGGCCAGTGGTGCCGGATGTGGTGGTGATCAACGTGGGGTCGTCGGGATTCAGCTCCCCGACCCATCGCTTGTAATCTTCCACCGGTTCGGAGTGTGCCTCGCGTCCCTTGCGGCGAACCGCATCGAAATCCTTGAGTCCGTCGACCGACTTTTCGTACGCGACGAGTCCCTTGGGATCATGGTAAACGATGTGCTCAAGGGCAGGCAGGTTCTCCCGGAACGAGAGGATCTTATCCACCTGTTCCTGGTCCTCGGCCACTACCAGTCGGCAGTTGGCGAGGGCAAAAATGTATTCGATTTCTTCTGCGGGCGAGTCCTGATAGAGCCCCAGGGCCATGCCGCCGAGTGCCTGGATGGCGAGTTCCGCCCATATCCATTCGGGCCGGTTGTCGCCGATGAGGATGACGATGTCGCCTTTGCCAAACCCCAATTCCTTGAGGCCGCAGGCGAATTCCGCCGTAATTCTGAGGTTGTCGCGCCAGTTGACCGTCTGCCAGAAGCCCCACTCCTTTTCACGGATAGCGGGCTTGTCGCCACGTTCGTGGGCCTGTCTGATGAGCAATCTGGGCAACGTTGTTGTATAAGATGCCATATGTCCGTCCGTATGTCTGAAATGTGTCTCGTCTCCTGAAACAGGAGCCGGGCCTTGTTATTTTATCTCCCTGTGAACGTCGCTTCTTCGGTACCTAGGTACGCGGCGATGACGTCCTTGTTTGCCTGCACTTCGTCCGGCGACCCCTCGGCAATTTTCTGACCGAAATCGATGACCACGACCTTGTCGGAGATGTCCATGACAACTCCCATGTCGTGTTCAACGAGGAGCACGGTGACTCCCCATTCTTCGGATATGTCGAGAATATACCTGGCCATGTCCTCGGTTTCTTCGAGGTTCATTCCGGCCATGGGCTCATCCAGGAGGATGAGTTTGGGTTCGGCGGCAAGTGCGCGTCCTAGTTCCACCCGTTTCTGCACGCCATAGGGTAGGCGGCCCGCATGCTGGTGCCGATAGGGTGAAAGGTTGAGAAAGTCGATGACATCTTCTACACGGCGGCGATGGGCTTCCTCATGCCGAACGGCCTTGCCCCAATACATGATCGAGGAAAGGATACCGTAGTTCATCCGGCTGTGCCGCCCGACCATAAGGTTGTCGAGAACGGACAGCCCCTTGAACAGGGCAATATTCTGGAAGGTACGCGAAAGCCCCAGCTCCGTGCGTTTATGCGCGGGCATGGAGAGCAGACACTCGCCGTCGAGTTTGATGGAACACGGGCCGGCTGCGCCCCCGTCGGGGATGTAGCGACCACTGATACAATTGAGCATGGAGGTTTTACCGGCGCCGTTGGGGCCGATCAGGGACGCAATAGTTCCCTGCTCCACGGTGAAGGACACACCCATGAGGGCAGCAATGCCTTTGAAGGTGAGTGTCACGTCACTGACGTCAAGATAGGCCATAATCCTGCAATTATGGTTGAGAACCTACCCCATGTTCACGATGTTTGTACGGCCGGTGGGTGAATCCTGTAACACCGCCCCCGGTCCTGCACTATCGAGTTGTGAGCAGACCCTTAGGTCCATTCTCCCTGAAAATCTTCGGGAGCGACCAATTTGTAGCCTCGTTCCTTCAGCGCGGCGGCCACGGGAGACGAGTCTTCGGTATCTATTCGGACGACCACGACGCGGCGTCCGTTATAAAAGAATGTGCCAGTAGAGATGATGGACATCTTCATATTGGCAATAACGCCTGCGACTTCATAAAGAACGCCTGAGCGGTCTTCGACCTCGAGGGTAATGCGGCTGCCGCCCTCGCGGTATCCCATCTCTTCGGACAGGACGTCGAGCATGACGCTTCGGTTGATGTATCCGATGAGTTCTCCTTCCTTGTCGACCACGGCCAGTCCGGCCAGGTTCATCTCATACATCATGTCCGCCGCGCCCTCGATTTCGGTCTCCGGGGTGACGGTCTTGATGTCGGTGCGGTAGATTTTCTCCACCGTGAGTTTGCTCATCAGATAGTTCAGTTCATGTTTTTCCAGGGAGGTCATGATGCTCGGCAGGGCCGCGGAGATATCCTCCTTGCGAACGTAGCCGACCAGTTTGCCGCTGTCGTCAACCACGAGAAGCATCCAGAGTTTGCTGTCCTCCAGTTGTTTCTGGGCGTCCTTGACCAGGGTGTTCGGGGTGACCTTGACGAAGTCGCGCAGCATTTTCAGACCGACGTACATTGAGCAATCCTCCTTGGATATGGCTGTTTACCAACCGCTACAAACCGGTTCGTTTATGTCCGGCCTGCATACACGGTTTACGTCCTCGACGCAATGAACGCGGACGCAATACGGTGCAGCCGATTGATTTACAAACAATTTCGACCAAAACAGTCAAGATAAAAAATGACTATTTCTCAACCTTTCATGGCGAACGGTCTCAAAATGACGGCAAGCGGCCAGCAGTAAATCACTTATACAGCACCGAGAAACATGGAGTACATCCGCTTGAACATGAAGGGTGGCATTTCCGAGTCCCAATGGCCTGTCAGCTTGGCCCATCCCCAGAAAAGGAGCAGCACGGCCACCGAACAGATGCCGACGGTCAGCCAGTGAACGCGGAATCGTCCGGCGGCTTTCACGGTCAGGCAATCGTCAACAGGACAGTGGCCCACGCATTCCATGCAGCCGATACATTCCGGCGAGCGAACGATCTTCTTTTCCTCCACCTTGATGGCACCGGGGCATCCTTTGGTGCATTTGCCGCACCCGATGCACCGCTCTTCGTCACGCGTCACGGCAGTCGGACTGAGCCAGGAGAACAGCCCGAGTAGTGCGCCATACGGACACAGGTAGCGACACCACGCATTACGAATGACCAGACTGAGGAGCACGATGGCGGTCACGACGATCAGCGATGTGGTGGACGGGTCGGTAAAAAAGGCCATCATCTTGGCGTCGGCCACCATGTTGTACGGGCCAGTCAGGAAGGATTGTACCGAACGGAGATCCATGGAGATGAAGACCGTGTAGCTGAAAAAGCCCACCCCGAGGTATTTGATGCCGGTCAGCGGATAGTCTGCCCATGGCCGGGGGACGCGGGACAGTTTCAGGCGACGGCCCGCCCTATCGATGAGGTTGGAGATGAATCCCACCGGGCAGATATAGGCGCAGAATCCCTTACGAAACAGGAAGGCCATGGTCAGGATTGCCAGAAAAATGGTCAGCCCTGCCGGATGCACAGGGTCCCATTCCGCCGTAGCCAGCCACTGGCGCAATCCGAGCAGCGCACTGATGGGCAGAAAACCCTCGACCGCACCGGGTTTGGCTACGAATACTTCCGATTTACCAAGAGCCCATGACAGGAACGCCGCGAATCGGATTCCCACATAGATATTGAAAAGCGTGAAGGCCGCCTGGAGCAACAGGCGAAATTGGACAGGTGTCAGGCGTTCGCGGGGGGATTCATTGATCTGCATGCATCGGCCCTAGCCAATCCATTAGAGAGTGGCAATCATGTGCAACAAGTGCAACCCTCACCAACAAATTGCCATCGCCGCAGATGTTGTCGCTACAGTTCCATATGAAGGAGAGGGAACGGCTTGCCCATTCCATCCAGTGGTGAACGGCCTACGACCTTGAAGCCCATGTGTTCGTAAAAGCCGACAGCGGAAGGATTCTGCTCGTTCACGTCAACCTTTGTCGCGCCGAGATTGTTGATCGCAAACTGCAACAGCACCCTACCTATCCCTTTGCCACGAGACTCTGGAGCAAGGAACAGCATCTCGACATTGTGCTCGGCCACACCAATGAAACCGAGAATAGTGCCATCTTCGTTTTTAGCGCAATAGAGCGTGACGGCTGCAAGGTATTCATTCAAAATCAGCGGCTTGAAAAACTGAATATCCTCTTCAGCCAAGAAGTCATGGGTAGCCTGGACAGATGCTTCCCAAACAGCAACGATTTCCTGGTAATCCGACTCAACTCCAACAACGATCTCCATCATGCCCCACCTTTGTCATTTCTGGCACCCATACAAAAAAACAGCCTCTACACGACTGTGTGGAGGCTGTAAAATCATGCGATAACCGCCCATGCGGCATACCCGATCTATCGAGCGGACATGGCGCACAGGCGGGCCGACCTTCCCTGCACAGGAGGGAAAAGCATGACCGGACATCCCGGCTGTCTGCTTATGACAGGGATGCCAGACGACTTTCTATGTAGTCCTGAATTTCCTGAATATTCTCGTAAGAAACCGTGGACACCGTTTCTATTGTCTGGCTGATGTCATCCTCGGAGAGATTACTCATCATGCCGATGGTAAACCCGTCCACTTCGCCGTCTTCGGCCACGACGCCGCAACCACCCAATGCACCCAGGTGCTCGCCATCAACCACAATCGGAACAGAAATCCGGGTCATCCCGGCGTCACATTCCTCTACGAACGGCTGCCCTTCCTGTACCATTTGTGTGAACATCATTCCGGCCGTGGCGCAGATCGCCCCGTACCCTTTACTGTCTGCCCGCAACTTGTGGCACAGTTCATTGCCCCAGGTGTTTCCGGCCAGGCGCTGGCCCTTGCTGTTCACTACATCTGCGTTCAGCCCGAACCGATCATGCAGTTCGTATTGCAACGCAACCCAGTCCTCTACCGGCATTAAATCCGTGAGTTCCATTTGTATTGCCCCTCAGCTTTATGATGAAACATGCCATGCGAATTGCCCCTCGCATGACTGCCGGACTCCGTTTCTACTCTCATTTCCATGCATGCGCAAGTGTTCATACATGTCGCAAAAAGTGTGCAATAAAGGTTTCCAGCGCTGACAAAAGTCGCTAGAAAAATGGGCGGAGACACACTATGCAACAAAAAAACTTCAAAACCACACTGCGCGGCCTGACATTCGGCGTGCCGTGGAATATCATGATGCTGACCTTCGGGGCTTTCCTGATCGCTTTTTCGGTCAAGGCAGTGGCCGTCCCTCATGGTCTGCTCACCGGCGGCATGTCCGGTATCGCCCTGCTCTGCTATTATGCGTTCGGCGGGCTGAGCACCGGTCAGTGGTATCTGCTGCTGAACCTGCCGGTATTCGTACTCGGCTGGGTTTTCGTCAGCCGTCGATTCTTTTTCTATTCCCTCTACGGGATGTTCGCCACTTCCATCTTCATTGACATCATCCCCTGGGAACTGCCTATCCAGGATATCTGGCTGGCCGTGCTCACGGGCGGCGGACTCATGGGCGCAGGCGTCGGCGTCGCCCTGCGCTCCCTCGGTTCCACCGGCGGTGCGGATATTCTGGCCGTGCTGTGCAAGGAAAAATTCAACATGTCCATGGGCTCGTTCGAGTTCTGGTTCAACATGATCGGCTTCATCGGCGGGTTCATCTACCTTGAAATGACCATCGTGCTGTACTCCATCGCCATGACCTTCGTCATCGCCATCAGTATCGAGTATGTGCTGGGTATGTTCTCGGAACGGATGATGTGCATCATCATTTCCGACAAGTATGAAGCGATCAAGAAATCCATTCTTGAAGATCTTGACCGCGGCGTCACCGTCCTTGACGGTACGGGCGGCTGGTCCGGTACAAACAAGAAGGTCATCCTGACCATGATCTCATCCATGCAGCTCAAGGAGCTGGAAGAGCTGGTTTACGCCGGCGATCCCGACGCATTCTTCATCATGGGCTCCGGGTTCCACGTACAGGGGCAAGGGTTCTCGGCCAGAAAAATATATTAAGGCGAGGTAACGATGTTCACGCCACGCAAAGAGGAAACACCGCCGCGCACCATTGGACTGCTCACTGATTTCGGGCTTTCCGATCCGTATGTCGGCCAGATGAAAGCGGTGATAAACGGCAAGGCTCCGGCCTGCACGATCATCGATATTTCCCATGACGTGGCCCCTTTCAACGTGGCGCAAGCCGGATTCTTTCTGGCAGCCAGCCATGTGCACTTTCCCAAAGACGCCGTGATCCTTGCCGTGGTCGATCCCGGTGTGGGCACGGACAGGCGAATCGTTGGCCTGCAACTGGACGAGCGACTGCTCATTGCACCGGACAACGGACTGCTTTCGCTGGCTCTGTCTTCATCGTGGACCAATCAGGTACGCGCCTATGACCTCACCAAGGCCGTGGAAGCCCCGAACAAGGTTTCGCACACCTTCCATGGCCGGGATGTATTCGCCCCGCTGGCGGCATGGCTCGCTCTGGGCGGCAATCCGGCCGGGCTTGGCGGTGAGATCGAACCGGCATCGCTGGTACGATGCGACTGGTCCACTCCTGAAGTGAAAGAAACGTCAGCGCGATGCCATGTGCTGCACATCGACCGTTTCGGCAACTGCGTGCTGAATCTCGAAGCAGCCAGTGTTCCCAACGTATCGCGCCTGCACCTGCAATCACCATCCCGCTTCGACCTGGCGTACGTCACCACATATGCAGAAATGCCTGATGGCATGCCCGGGCTGCTTGAAGGCAGTCAGGGGTTTCTCGAAATAGCCATGAACCAGCATTCCGCTGCCAAAGAACTGGGACTGTCCATGGGTGATCAACTCACCCTGACCTGGGAGGAATAATGTTTTCAATCCGATCGCTTGGCAACACCCTCGGTTTTCTGACCCGACTCGCTCCGGCGCGCATTGTGACCGAACAGGAGATGAACCGCTGCATGGCATACATGATGCCGGTGGGCCTCATTCTCGGCGTGGTTCTGGTATTTCCTTTCTGGCTTGGCATGTTTTCCGGCTCCACATGGACGCAGGCCTTCCTCATCACGGCGCTGAATGTCTACCTCACTCGAGGGCTCCACTTTGACGGGCTGGGGGATGTCTGTGACGCCGTGACCACCCATGGCGACCCCGAACGTTTTTGGGAAGTCATCAAGGACAGTCGGGCCGGGGCTTTTGCGATCATCGGCCTGTGCCTGACCATCGTCGGCCAGATCATCCTTTTCGAAACCATGCTGGCCGCCGGTGCATACGCTGCCGTGGCCTGGGCGTTTGTGCTCGGACGCGCTGCCTGTGTCGGGTTCGCCTATGTAGTGCGCCACCTTGCCCGTCCGGGCCTGGGCAAGCTCTACATGGACGGAGCCACCCTGCCGGTCACGCTCATTGCTTCCGGCTCCACATTCATTCTCGGTGTATTCATGGCCGGGCCGATCACCACCTTGAGCGCCATGTTCATCGCCACCTGTGCCATGTACGCGCTCTATCGCCTCGCCACCCGCGTGGACGGCGTGAACGGCGATTTCCTTGGCTGCTCGGTACTCCTGGGCGAACTCGCCGCAGGACTTGGCTTCGCACTTTTTCTCTAGCCCCCTTTCGACGCCACCCCCTTGCATTGTTGCGAGCGGCGTGGCTTTGCCGTACAGTGGCGGCTTCAATTCGACCATAAGGAGATTTTCATGCAGCTCATTTCATCACAGATGACCGGATATATTAAAAAGGCGTCCTGGATTCGTAAAATGTTTGAAGAAGGGATCAAGCTGAAACAGGAGTTCGGTGCGGAAAACGTACACGACTTCAGCCTCGGCAATCCCGACCTGCCGCCGCCGTCCATCATCAAGGAGACCCTCGCCGAGTTGGCCGAAGAGGCTGATCAGCCGTTCTTCCTCGGATATATGCCCAACTTCGGCTACCCCGATGTTCGTCAGCGTCTGGCCGAGGAAGTCTCCAAAGAGCAGGGTGTTGAAGTCCCGGCCGACAGTCTGGTCATCACCTGCGGCGCTGCCGGAGCGCTCAACTCGGTGTTCCGCGCCGTGCTCGAACCCGGTGACGAGATCATCACCCCGGCCCCGTTTTTCGTTGAGTATGGATTTTATGCCGACAACCATGCGGCACAGCTCAAACCGATCCCATCCAAGCCGCTGACGTTCGAGCTGGACCTCGACGCCATCGATGCAGCCATCAACGACAAGACCCGCGTAGTCCTGATCAACTCCCCCAACAACCCCACCGGCGCAGTCTACAGCCGTGAAGAGTTGGAAAAGCTGGCCGCCATCCTCGAAAAGCACAATGCCAAGCGGGAACGACCCATTTTCATTCTGTCGGACGAACCATACCGTTTCCTCGCCTTTGACGGCGTGGAAGTGCCGAGCGTTCTCGACATCTACCGCTACTCCATCGTCTGCTCCTCGTTCTCCAAGAACCTGAGCATGGCTGGTGAGCGCGTGGGTTATGCCCTGATCAATCCGGCCATCGAAGGCAAGGAAGTGCTGATGGGCGCCATCATCATGTCCAACCGCATCCTCGGTTTCGTCAATGCTCCGGCACTGGCTCAGAAGCTGCTCGGCAAGGCCCTTGGCAGCTCGGTGGATGTTTCCATCTACGACAAACGCCGCAAGGCCATGGCTGAAGTGCTCGACAACGCCGGGTTCAACTACACCATGCCCAAGGGCGCGTTCTACTTCTTCCCCGAGGCTCCGGGCGGCGACGATGTCGCTTTCTGCGCCACCCTGCAGGAAGAAAAGATTCTGGCAGTTCCCGGCACCGGCTTCGGCTGCCCCGGCTACTTCCGCCTCGCCTTCTGCGTGGGTGAAGATGTCATCCTGCGCGCCAAGGATGCGTTCAAACGCGCCATGGACAAAGCATAGAACGACTTGCCGCCTAATGAGGCGGCTCTCACGATTACGAAATATTCTCGTGATATCCATTGAAAATGATGAAGCCCGCTTGTGCGGGCTTCTTTTTTTGGCACCAAGGCCAGCAGTTCAAAAATTTTGTCCCCAGGTCAGTGAAAATGGAGTGGGTAAAATTTTTTGTACACACACCGGTGTTTTCTGCCCACTTGGGACGAGGCAAGCCACACATGCAAACCACTGCAAAACAAACACTTTTAAGTTTTATTTGTTTTATGCTCCAACTTGGCACGCCGAGTGCACAATAGAAAGCATCTTCCTTTTGTTTGCACCGAGAAAACGTCAGCCTCCGCAAGGAGGCTTTTCTCGTTTTAGAGGGGTGGATTATTCAGCATCGTCCTTCGATTGCTTGGATCGTTTCCATAACCCGCGGATGCGTTTCGATGCCGACTCCCGTTTTTTCTTGAGCGAACTGCTGATATCAGACAGTGCCTTGCCGGTCTTTCGTCGTGAATCAGCGACGGTCTTGCCACTTTTTTCAATAACCGTTTCAGCCGATCGCTTCAGGGAACCTGTTTTCTCCTGCAACTTACGAGCGCCATCTACGGCTTTCTGACCTGATTTACGCGTCCCCTCCTTCACGGAAGAGACAGTCTCTTTGGCCTGCTTGCCGATGGAACTCACGGCAGACTTCACGGCTCCGGTGGTCGAGTTGACAGCCTGACGGGTTCCATCGCTCACTTTACGCACGCTTTGCTTTGAGCGATCACTCACTTTGCGCACGCTCTGCTTTGAACGGTCACCCACGCTTCGCACTGTTTCTCCTACAGCGGAGGCACTGCTTTTCACTCCCTGACCGACCTTGCGCACACCACTGCCCACGGCTTCTGCCGTTCCGGTTACGGTACCGGTCACGCCTCGAACAGCCCGAGCCGATCCCGACTTCATGGCCCCGGTGGTGCCTTTGACCAGCTTCCGGGTGACGTAGGTCACGGTCTCGGCGCTCATCGATACGAACATCCGAGATGCTTCCATGGTCGCATTGCGCCGCATGCTGCCTTTGGAATCAAGGTTGAGGCTCATGTAGTTCCGAGCCAGAATACCGCACCGAAGAGTCATCAGACCATTGGCCGATCCGGTCAGCACGGAGTTGGTGATGGTCGAGGAGATGGCCTGCGCTCCGGGCACCGCTCCAATGGCGGAGCCACCCACAAGCGGTCCCATCAGTTCGGTCACGTGATCCTCCAGCCCGAGGTCTTCGAGGCTGCCCGCCACAAAGGCGGTGATCGCCACATTGGCGTAGAGGTTCATGAGTTCGCGATAATGGGGGCGTTGATTGTAGAGCTTGGCAATGCGCCAGTTCAGGCGCGTGATCAGATACAGAACCACCAGCACGTCAAGGCGTCCGTTCTGGGAAATGGCCGTGCTGATGAAGACCCGCTTGGCCGTGGATCGGATTTCTTCGTCCGCCTTCTCTTTAAGATACGCCAGCGCATGATCCATTTCCGAGGCGTCATTGATGACCACTTCCGCATCACGCAAATACTTGTTCTTGCGCAACCGCCCCAGCAGGATGCGGCGAAAATCCTCCATCTCCTTTTCCGTGGGGTTCTCATGGACCATCATCGGTCGCGGCCGCATGAATGCCACGGCCATGGACCACAGGACCAAACCACCGGCAACAGCGCTCAACGTCCAGAACAGCCATGGTTCCAGCGCAGGATTTATCCGACCGGCAAAGCCGGAAAGACCGACGATGCAGTTGTAGAGAAAGACAAGGAAGGAGCCGATGATGATCACAGCGGCAAACGTGACAAGATGTTTCAGATGTTTGGGCATACGCAATGGTACCTCTTTTCAGACCGCTGGTGAAGTGATGTGTCAAACTCGGCACATGGTTGGCACAGACAGTATCAAATTCGGATTCCCTACAAGAAAGGCCCGGAAAGCCTGATGCTTCCCGGGCCTTTTGAATTCGGAACAACTGCTACTTTTCCAGCTTGGACATATCCGGCAGATGCAGCATGGGACGGATGATCTCCTCCATGGCCTTGCCGGTGGCGGTCTCCTTGTGAACCTTCATGAAGGGGAACCCTTCGTCACCGGAGTGGGCCACTTCCGGGTCCATGGGGATACGACCGAGGAACTGTACGCCAGCTTCCTTGGCCAGTTCTTCGCCACCGCCGGAATTGAAGATGTTATGTACGGAACCGCAATCGGGGCAGGCGAAACCGGACATGTTCTCCACCAGACCGAGCACACGGTTGCCGACCTGACCGACAAAGGACAGGGAGCGACGCACGTCGTCGATGGCCACGCCCTGCGGGGTGGTGACCACAACTGCCAGAGCGGTGGGTCCGAGGGTCTGGAGTGCGGAAAGGGGTTCATCACCGGTGCCGGGAGGGCAGTCCACAACCAGATAGTCGAGGTCACCCCACATGACGTCTTCCACGAACTGCTTGATCAGGCCGACCTTGACCGGTCCACGCCAGATCACAGCCTGACGTTCGTCTTCCAGCAAAAAGCCCAGGGACATGACGGAAAGATTCTTGCTCCAGGGGACCGGCTCCATGCACTCGTCACCCATGTGCGGCTTTTCACCCTTGAGGGAAAGGAGTCGCGGAACCGAAGGACCGTGCACGTCCACATCCAGCAAACCGACTTTCTTGCCCTGCAGGGAGAGGGCCACTGCTATATTGGTGGCAACGGTGGTTTTACCCACGCCGCCTTTTCCGGACATGACGACTATCTTGTTCTTGATACGACCAAGCGTTTTCTGAAGCTTTTCATCACCCGGCTGACAGCCGGCGCTGCTGGAACAGCTTCCATCCGGGGCCGCAGAAGAACAACCACTGCATCCGCTCATAACTATACTCCTAATATGACGGCTCCTGGCCGCCGTTGAATTGCGTACCGATAGACCGGCGTAACGCCGACGGTTTCAGAGAAATACTCATCAGAAGGGAAAAGTCAAATTACAGAGCGAATAAGTCTGCTTTTACTAACGGTTTCAGCCAATTCCATAGAAAGGATTAATACATGCGACAACTTGCGCTGCAAAAAAAGGGATGCGCTGTCGGGTGCGGCAATTTGCGCCACCCGACAGCGGAATACCCCGCAGGCCAATATGGCGGATGTCCTGTCCATAGGGTCCTTTGAGGGAAGGGATAGGAGGCCTGCGGGGTAAATATGGGCACCGTGTGCATGAAAAGTTACGGTATAACAACCTCTTTTGCTAAAACGACACGGCCACCTTCCCCGACAAGGTATGATACTGAAGATATCCGCCGCCGCTTGACTGATCTATACTGCCAAAACCGACAAACGGATTTAGCACGGAACATGCCAAAAAATTATCGTCCACATTTCAACACTTTGCAGGGAACGCGACAAAAGAAGCGACGCAAAATGCGTCTATCATAAGAGGAGAAGGACGAATTTTTAGCCCAAACCGCAGCGAGCAAGCATACGACGGAGGGTATCCTTGGAGATCTTCAATTCACGGCAGGTTGCCATCTTTTTGCCGTTGTTACGCTCAAGGGCGATCTGGGCTGCGCGACACTTGATTTCATCCATGGTCCCTTTGAAGAGATCGCGCCCAAGCCCGCCTTTGGCAAACTGGAGATTGTCGGGCAGATGTTCAACCTGAATAGGGCCTGTTGAACACAAAATAAAGGCATACTCGATGATGTTTTCCAGCTCCCGGACATTGCCGGGGAAGTCGTATGACATGAGGAGTTGCAGCACCTCACTGCTGACTCCATCCAATGACTTGCCCTGCAACGCATTGAACCGATAGACAAAGTGCTCGACCAGTACCGGAATATCTTCTCGTCGCTCTGTCAGCGCGGGAAGCGGAAGGTTCACGACATTGAGCCGATAGTACAAGTCCCGCCGGAATGAACCGTCTGCCACGGCCTGTTCCAAATCACGATTGGTTGCAGCGACAACACGCACATCGGCCTGTACCGGCTCGACACCGCCAAGCGGCTCAAAGGTCCGTTCCTGCAGAAACCGCAAGAGCTTCACCTGCAACGGTCCGGGCAAATCGCCGACCTCATCCAGGAAAATGGTCCCGCCCTCTGCCCGCTCGATGCGCCCGGGTTTGTCGGTTCGTGCATCCGTGAATGCGCCGGCCTTGTATCCGAACAGCTCCGATTCCAGCAGGGTCTCGGGCAATGCTCCGCAGTTCACCGCCACAAACGGTTTCTCCTTGCGGGGGCTCAGGTTATGGATAGCGCTGGCAAAGAGCTCCTTGCCGGTTCCCGACCGCCCTGAAAGCAGCACGGTAGCCGAGCTGTCGCTTACCTGAGGGAGTATTTTGAGAACCCGGTTCAGCGCCGAACTACGCCCGACGATATCCTCAACGCCGTACAGGTCATGCACCCGTTTCCGCATGCCGTTGATTTCAGTCAAATCACGGAATGTTTCCACGCCGCCGACCACCTGTCCCTGCTTATTACGCAATGGGGCAGCCGATATGGAAATCGGGACCGTAGTACCGTCCGCACGCTCGATGGATATGGATTTATTGTTCAGCCGTTCCCCTGTTTCCATGCACTCGGCCACGGCACAGTTGCCGTCACAAAGGCTCGACCGGAGGACATCCCAGCATTTGCTGCCCAGCGCCGATTTGGACGACATACCGGTAATACGCTGGGCCGCCTCGTTGAAGAACGTGATGTTCCACTCCGCATCGACCGTAAACAGGCCGTCGGCTATGGAGGAGAAAATATCGTCTAAAGCCAGGTCATCCGGGAAAGACATGATTACAACATACGCCTCCCCACAATTTCTGCCAATGGGAAAAGCTCACGAATGAACAGGATATAATCCCAGCAGGTAAAATACTCGCATTGCGTGCATTCTTCCTCAAAGCCGGATGCTCTTTGCCCGACAGGCACAAAAAAATCCCGCCCGCACAATGCGGACGGGATTGTAAAACCATATTGGTTCCCAGCGGTTACTGCTTTTCGGCCCGCTTTTCGCGCAACCAGGAGTACCACTCCTCAAGGTTTTCTCCACTACGTGCGGAAATAGGAATGACCTTGATGTCTTTGTTCAATTTGGTCGCATGTCCGCTTGCCTTATCCAGATCAAAATCCACATACGGCATCAGATCGACCTTGTTCAGCAGCATGACCGCGGAAATATGGAACATGAGGGGATACTTCTCCGGCTTGTCGTCCCCTTCGGCCACGGAAAGCAGGGTCACTTTGTAATCTTCGCCCACTTCAAATTCAGCCGGGCAGACGAGGTTGCCTACATTTTCCACGAACAGAATATCAAGTCCTTCCATATCAATGGATTTCAGAGAATCCAGCACCATGCCGGAATCAAGATGACAACCGCCTTCGGTGTTGACCTGGACGGCCTGAGCACCAGTGGCAGCGACACGTTGCGCATCGTTATCCGTCTGCAGGTCGCCTTCGATGACAGCCATCTTGAACTCGTCCTTCAAATCGGTGAGGGTGCGCTCCAGCAGCGTGGTCTTGCCAGCGCCGGGGGAGCTCATGAGATTCAGACAGAGAATCTTCTTCTCTTTGAATGTCGCCTTGAGTTCTTCGGCCAGACGGTCGTTGGCCTCAAGGACATTGCGGACGATAGTGACTTCCTGTGTCATGCTTTTCTCCTGATATATGTTACTGCTCGTCGTCGATTTCAATCGAATCGATAAGCATTTCCTTCCCCTGGATCACGGTATGCCCCAGCAGCTGGTCACACTTCGGACAAGGCATGCAGCGCGTATGCTCCGGCATGAACTCCTCACCACAGTCACCGCAAGCTACCTTGATAGGCACTTCAATGATTTCCAGTTGGGCACCATCAAAACCCTCTGCGGGGGTCATGGCGTCCCAGGCGAACTTCAGAGCTTCAGTGACAACCCCGGCCAGTGCGCCGTTCTTGATCACCACTTTCTTGAGCTTCTTGCCATCGTGTTTGACCATCTCTTCCTGCAGAATACCGAGAATGGATTGAACTATAGACATTTCATGCATGGAGAACTGGGTACCCCTTTTTTCAAATGGCGGCAAGAGGGTGTTTGCCCTCAATTCGGAAGATATTCAAATTACTTCTCTGCGCCAACAATATCTTCTTCAGGATGAATTACTAATATACACGGTGGAAAGAGTGGATTACAGGTAATTCATGAAGCTGCGAAACATACTTTTTGCATCATTAGGCATACTTGCTGTCATTGTTCTGTCAGTTGGATACGCCATAACCAACCGCCTTGTAAGTGGCGCTTTTCTGCAATTGGAAAAGGAAGAGATTACCTCTCATGTGGTTCGTGCCAAAAATGAACTGCACAATCAGTTACATCGACTTGATCTTTTTTTATGGGATTGGAGTTCCTGGGACGACACCTTCGATTTCGCCATGGACGGCAATGAAGACTATCGCACATCAAACCTGATGCCATTGACATTTCAGGAGCAGCATCTGGCTGCCATGATCATCAACAATGGCGACGGTAAAACTGTTTTCGGAAAGGCATACAACGAAGATGGCAGTGAGAACCAACCGCTCAATCAGTTTCTGAGAGACATCATGGCCCAACCCGAAACCCTTCCGGCCATCTCAGATGAAGGCGGACGAGGCGGATTCGTCATAGTCGGGGGCAAGCCATACGTATTCTCTGTTCGACAAATATTCACTTCAGCAGGTCGTGGTACTGATATCGGTCACTTTCTCATGGCCCGACATATTTCTCCTGCACTGGTCGAAACCATAGCAGAAGACCTGGTGTTGGACATGACGGTTTTCACTGAAGCACAGTCACCCATTGATTGGGACGAATCGAGCGATATCCTCCCTCACTCCACGCCTGATCCCACTATCATCCCGGAAAGTGAAGACACCATCAAAGGGTTCATCACCATTGGCGACATATACAACAAGCCCGCCCTTGTCATTCAGGTGTCATCTGATCGGCGCATCATGAATTTGGGCAAATCCGTTTCGCAGCTCAGTGCCATTTCCATGGCCGTAGTCATTCTCGTTGCAGGCATTCTGATCTTCATCATTCTCCAAAGACGCGTTCTCTCACGACTGGAACGGCTCAATTCACAGGTCCAGCTCATCCGCATTTCCGGCCACACTGACAGGGTTAACATCAGCGGCAGCGATGAGCTTGCCCAGCTCGCATACAGCGTCAACATGATGCTTGAAAGACTGGAATCCGATCAGCGCAAGTTGAGCGAAGCCCGTGATGAACTCGAAGACAAAGTGGCAGACAGGACCAAGGAATTGGAAAAAGCCAACAAGGAACTGCGAACACTCGATATCGCAAAGAACCACTTTCTGTCGGCCACGTCCCATGAATTGCGCACCCCGCTGACAGCCATCCACGGGTTCGTCAAACTGATGGAACGTGATTTCAAAAAGCATTTCAGCCCGCACCTTAAACAACAAGAAGACCTGACAACCAAGGTCTCAAAGCATCTGACCAACTTCACCGTGGTTCACAATGAAACCAAGCGCCTCGGCACACTCATCGGTGACATGCTTGACCTCAACAAAATCGAAGCGGGCAAGATCATCTGGCGGGATGCCAATGTCGCCCCCGGCCAAATCGTCAATCGTGCGGCAAAATCTATCGCCGGACTCATTGAATCCAATGGCGCCGTCGAGTTGCTGGTCGACATCGAGCCGCAACTTCCACATGTGCATGTAGACAAAGACCGGCTCCATCAGGTCCTCATCAATCTGTTGAATAACGCCGTTAAGTTCACCGAGGATGGTTACATCAAGATATCCGCCAGCAAAGTGCCGGACGGTGTACAGTTCTCTGTTTCCGACACCGGCAAGGGCATTAGCTCCAATGACGTTCCTCGGCTCTTCGAGCTGTTCTATCAAGCTGATCGGGGTGACAGGGAAACGCCTTCACTCGGAACAGGCATCGGGCTGGCGATCTGCAAAGAGATTGTCGAGCACTATGGCGGCACCATCAGCGTCGAATCCGAGATAGGTAAAGGAAGCAGTTTCTTTTTCACTATCCCATCGGCATAGCTTCGGCTTTTCACTCCTTCCGCCCTCTCTTGATTTCTCCCCGGAAGACACTCCTTTCTATTGACATTCAGGGGGAATTATATGAGGTTGCACGCACTTGTTCTCAGGGCGGGGTGGAAGTCCCCACCGGCGGTAATCTGATCTTTCAGAAAGCCCGCGAGCGCTTCTCCGTGTGGAGAAGGTCAAGCAGACCCGGTGTGAATCCGGGGCCGACGGTAAGAGTCCGGAAGAAAGAGAATGAGGCAGTCACCCGCTGTCGGGTTTACCCCCGGCACGCGTCCGAGACACGGCCACGCCGTGCTCCACTGTCTATCCTTGCGCCCTGATTCACCATCTTCCAAAGAGGAGATTCAGATGAATCAGAAAACCCAACTCACTGATTTCGGCGATGCCATCGAGCGTGTCGAAAATGCGCTGACGGCCTTGCGCGAAGGTCGCGGCATCCTTGTTACCGATAACGAGGATCGCGAAAACGAGGGAGACCTCATTTTTGCGGCAGAAACGCTGACCGACGAACAGATGGCTCTGCTCATCCGCGAGTGCAGCGGCATCGTCTGTCTTTGTATGACCGATGAAAAAGTCCGTTCACTCAACCTGCCCATGATGGTCGAGGAAAACAACTCGCAGTACCAGACCGCATTCACCGTTTCCATCGAGGCCACCGAAGGTGTCACCACCGGTGTTTCCGCTTCCGATCGCGTCACCACGGTCAAGGCTGCCATCGCAAAAGACGCCAAGCCCACCGACATCGCCAGCCCCGGTCATGTATTCCCGCTCCGCGCCCGCAGTGGCGGTGTTCTTGAGCGCGGCGGACACACCGAAGCGACCGTGGACATGACCCGACTGGCCGG
>CEUM01041295.1_pt1 | contig 33155 bp, 29 predicted proteins | sample 356421 | NCBI WGS metagenome assembly CEUM01 (sample SAMEA2622716, study PRJEB7988) | marine metagenome | biome: marine biome (ENVO:00000447); feature: surface water layer (ENVO:00002042); material: "saline water (ENVO:00002010), including plankton (ENVO:xxxxxxxx)" | depth 5 m
CATTAAATCTATATAACTACTTGATCAATAATTTACTTCCCAATACAAAACTTTGAAAATATATTTCCAAGTATTTCCTCATTTGAAATCTCTCCTGTTATCTCTCCAAGATGATTTAAGGCATATTTTATATCTAAAGCAAGAAGGTCAATGCTTGACTTATCATTTAAATTCTTCTTGACATTATTTATTGATTTATTTACATTTTTCAATGAAAGGTAATGTCTTTCATTGATCATTATTGATGAGTCCTGGCTAACAATATTTTTAGATATAAATGAGTTGAGATTATTTTTAATTTTATTGATGTCTTCAATTGAGTTGGCAGAGATCACTTGAAATGAATTTTCAATAAAATAATCACTAATTTTTTTATCTACTTTCAAATCATTTTTGTTCCCAATGAAAAAAACATGCTTTCCCTTTAGAAAGTCATGATTTTGCTCATTCTTTATTGATTCTAGACTTGTATTATTTAAATCAAAAACATATAAAATTAATGATGCTTTCTTAACCTGATCTAATGCTTTTTTAATCCCTATCCTTTCAATATGGTCATCTGTATTTCTAATTCCAGCAGTATCTATAAACCTTAATAAATTTCCTCCTACAGTAATTGTATCTTCTAAAATATCTCTAGTTGTACCTGGTATATTAGAAATAATTGCCTTCTCATCCTCTAGTAATCCATTAAGAATTGTTGATTTACCAACATTAGGCTTTCCTAGTATCAATACATTGATACCATCCTTAATAACATTATTTAATTTATAACTTTCAAGAAGTATATTATTAAATGACAATATTTCATCTAACAACTTTTCAAGTTGTTTCCTATTTGCAAATTCAACGTCTTCCTCTGAAAAATCAAGCTCAAGTTCTAGGAGGCTAGAAAGATTAATTAAATCATTTCTAAGTTGTTTAATTTTTTTAGAGAAAACACCCTTAACATGATTAATCGCAATTTGATGTGAATTCTCTGAATTTGAGCTAATTAAGTCTGAGACAGCTTCAGCCTGAGATAAATCAATATTCCCATTTATGAATGAGCGAAAAGTGAATTCACCTTTATTTGCTACTCTCGCACCTAACTCTATTGTAGCAGATAGAATTTTTTTTATGATATAATTAGAGCCGTGACATGATATCTCTACAATATTTTCTTTAGTGTATGAGTTTGGCTCTTTAAATACTGATACTAATACCTCATCTATTATGGTGTTGTCAAATACAATGTTTCCAAAGTGTATAGAATGAGATTTAACCTTTGTTATATCCTTTGAAGGAAAGAGAGTATTAACTATTTTAATTGATTCTTTACCAGATAATCTAACAACACCAATTGCTCCTACGCCATTAGGTGTTGACTGTGCGACTATTGTATCATTTAATTTCATTAATCACAAAATTATAAAAAGATGAACTAATATAGAATTTAAATAGTTTAAGTAACCTTTTGATTAAGGTCAATTATTTAACCAAGTGATACATCAAGAACCATCATAACGATAAATCCCACAATTAGTCCCATTGTAGCTAAATCTGTATTACCCCCTCTTTGACTCTCAGGGATAACCTCTTCCACTACAATAAAAATCATTGCTCCTGCGGCAAATGCTAGTGCGTAGGGTAGGATAGGGTAAACAAGGAGAACAAATGCGGCTCCAATAACTGCAAATATTGGTTCTACTATTGCTGATAATTGTCCCCATTTCCATGATTTAAATTTGCTAAATCCAGCACGTCTCAATGGCATAGATACTGCAAATCCTTCTGGAAAGTTTTGAATGCCAATTCCAATACCTAGTGCTACAGCAGATCCTAAACTAAAAACTGAGGAAAATTCAGCTGAATATAACGCTCCAAATGCAACACCAACAGCTAAACCCTCGGGAATATTATGGATGGCAATTGCCATTACAAGTAATGATGTTTTTTTAAGATCTGTTTTTGGACCCTCTGCCTCCTCGATTTTACCAAATATATGAAGATGAGGTATTGATTTATCTAGAAAAAACATAAAAATTGCTCCTAAAAAAAATCCTATAGCAGGCGGTAAAAATGTAGGTAAATTTGAATATCCTAACTCGTTTTGTATCTCGACAGCATTAATTGCGGGTGATAGTAAAGACCAAAAACTTGCAGCAATCATTACCCCTCCGGTAAATCCAAGTGCAGCATCTAAAAACTTTCTATTTGTAGATTTAAATAAAAAAACTAACGATGCACCTATTGCTGTAAGTACCCAGGTAAATAATCCAGCGAGTAGTGCTTGTGTGATTGGAGATGACTGTGATCTAAAGAATTCAATAATATTTTCCATCTTAAATTTTTGTAATTTTTATGTTTTTAGATATATCTTTTGAGATTATTACCGATTTTTTATCAACTAAAATTTCAACAGATTGATCATAGTCAATCTTATCGGTTAACATAATTTCTGTTCCAATCTCTATTTTTAGTTTTTTTAGAAGATTAAAGAATTCTTCATCTTCATTGATAATTCTCGATACAATACCTTTCTCACCTATACCTAGGTCTGATATTGAAATTTTATCAATAAAATCTATCTCTCCCATTTTATTAGGTATTGGATCTCCATGAGGATCGATTTTAGGGTATTTAAGGTATTTATCTAAATTATCAATAAGTTCCTCAGATGATACGTGTTCAAGTTCTTCAGCTAATTCATGAATTTCATCCCATTTAAATTTAAGTTTATCATGAAGGAAAACTTCCCATAGTCGATGTCTTCTTATTATTTGAAGTGCAATTTTGATACCTGATTTCGATATTGTACTTCCTTTGTATTTCTCGTGGTAAATGAGATTTTTTTTAGAGAGTTTTTTTATCATGTCAGTTACAGATGCTGGTTCAATATTTAATATCTTTGAGATAGAATTTGTGGTTACTTGTTTATTACCAAACTCAGATAGGTTAAAAATTGATTTAAGGTAGTTTTCCTCAGATTTAGATAGTTTAATATTAGACATACCAAATTTAGTTTTTAGGTTTGTCTAAAATATTTAATAATTATTATATGAAAAAATATATTCTGTTCTTTTTATTGATTAGCTGTTCATCTGAAGAATCAAGACAGGCAGATATATACTACAAAAAAAAGAATTATAAGAAGGCTATAGAATTATATACTGAAAGCCTTAAGCTTAAACCTAACGATACGAAATCTTTATATAGAAGGGGTAGGTCATACGAAGAACTTAAGGATTTTGATAATGCAGTATCTGATTTTAATAAAGTTTTATCTCTGGATAAAGATGATGTCAATGCTACATTAAGTCTGGCACTTAACAGTCTAAGAGAAAAAAAATATAGTGACGCTGAAATATATGCTAAGAAGGTAATTAAAATTAATCCCGATTTACATAATGCCTACTATCTATTAGGTAGGTCACAACAGTATCAAGGTTTGTTTTCAGATGCAGTAAGGTCATATCAAACCTCAATTTCTTTAAATTCGGATTTTTCTGAGTCTTATTATTATTTGGGTTTAGTTTATTTAAAACTTAAAAATGATAAAAATGCATGTAAAAACTTTTCAATTTCAGCATCGTTGAATAATATTGAAGCAAAGAGAATTCAAAATAGATACTGTTACTAGATGAAACTTTTACTCTTATTTTTTTTAATTAATAATAATAATATGAATGTTAAGACTGCAACTTTTGGATCTGGATGTTTTTGGTGTACTGAAGCTATATTTGAGTTAGTCGAGGGTGTTGTAGATGTACAGTCTGGTTATTCTGCTGGAGATACCGAAAATCCTACATACAAAGAGGTTACATCTGGCACTACTAACCATGCTGAAGTTGTAAGTATCACCTACAATCCATCTAAAGTTTCATACTTAGAGCTTCTAGAAATATTTTGGAGAACACATGATCCGACAACACTCAATAGACAGGGAGCTGATGTTGGTACTCAGTACAGATCTATAATCTTATATCACGATGATGAGCAGAGAGACTTAGCCACTAAAACTCTCGAAGAATTAGATAAATCTGGTTCATGGGCAAGCCCAATTGTCACAAAGATTGAGAAGTTTAACAAGTTTTATATTGCTGAAGATTACCATCAAGATTACTACGCCCTTAACCCAAATAACTCGTATTGTTCATACGTCATTTCACCAAAAATTGATAAGTTCAAGAAGGTGTTTTCTGATATTTTAAAAAATTGAAATTATTCCTAATAAAATTATAAATATCATAATTTATTATGCTAAACTATGATACATTTTGTATCAAATGTATTTTTTAGAGTAAATATTAAAATTTAATTAACCATCTCTATTTTACAACTAATATATTTTTTATTTTGAGAAAAATTTTAATTAATATCTATATAAAATGTCACAAAAATCAAAATTAGAATATATCTGGTTGGATGGTTTCAAACCAACCCAATCTCTAAGAAGTAAAACAAGAATAGAAAGAGATTTCTCCGGAAAAATCGAGGACTGCCCAATGTGGTCATTCGATGGAAGCTCAACTCAGCAAGCCGAGGGAAACAGTTCTGACTGTCTACTAAAACCAGTATCAATATTTCCAGATCCAGATAGATCTAATGGATATCTAGTTATGACAGAGGTACTAAATGCAGACGGTTCACCACATTCATCCAACGCAAGGGCTACTATTGATGATGACGATAATGATTTTTGGTTTGGTTTTGAGCAAGAATATTTTCTAGTTGATCCAATAACAAATCTTCCTCTTGGCTTTCCAGAAAATGGATTTCCAGCTCCTCAAGGTCAATATTACTGTAGTGTAGGTTCTGCAAATACATTCGGTAGAGAAATAGTTGAGGAACATCTTGACCAATGTCTTGATGCAGGAATTAATGTTGAGGGTATAAATGCTGAAGTCGCTGCTGGTCAGTGGGAATATCAGATTTTTGCAAAAGGAGCTAAGAATGCGGGTGATCAAGTTTGGGTGGCGAGATTTTTAGCTGAAAGAAATGCAGAGAAGTGGGGAGTGTCTATTGATCTACATCCTAAACCTATAAAAGGCGATTGGAACGGTTCCGGAATGCATGCTAACTTCTCTAATGAAGTAATGAGAACCTGTGGTGATGAAAAAATATTTAATAAGATATGTGAAGGTTTCGGTGGGAAAAATATTAAAAAACACATGGATGTTTACGGTGCCTACAATGACCAGAGATTGACTGGCTTACATGAAACTCAGTCTATTGATAAATTTTCTTATGGTATCTCAGACAGGGGTGCATCAATTAGAATACCTATTGGTACAGTTGAGGACGGATGGGTAGGAAGGTTAGAGGATAGGAGACCAGCATCAAATGGAGATCCTTACCAGATAGCGTCGGTAATTGTTTCTACCACAAAAGCAGCTCTATAAATTTTTCTATACTTTTGCATAAATTGCAAGGTTGAAAAAAATTATTAGTTTTTTTATAGGTTTTAATTGGAATCTCCTAGAAGCTTATTCTTCTATAAAATCTAATAAACTCAGAGTTTTACTTACTTCCGCCATTATTTCCGTAGGTATCGCATCACTAGTGGGTATTCTTACCTCAATTGATGGCATTAAAAAATCAGTGTCTGACAGCTTCTCTGAGTTAGGATCTAATGCCTATTACATAAGAAGCTTAAGGAATGACAGAGGTAAAGAGTCTGGTGTGGTAAAAAAGAATTATCCTCCTATTAGGTACAGAGAAATTACTGAATTTCTTAAAAAATATGATGGTGTTGGAAGAGCAACAGTCAGTACGACTGTAACTCAAATTGCTGAGGTTAAATATAAGTCAGAAGTTACAAATCCTAATGTTTTCGTTGAGGCTGGTGATCATAACTTGGTAGATGTAACACAGCTAAAGATACAAGAAGGAAGAAATTTTACAAAATCAGAAAATGAAAGGGGATTATTTATAGCGATAATTGGTTCAAAGATTCAATCTAATCTATTTAAAAATAGTGAAAACCCATTAAATAAGTTTATATCTATTAGGGGTAACAAATTTAAAGTAATAGGTATTCTAGAGGAGAAGGGTAGTTCTTTTGGTGGTGGGGGAGACAATAGGGTAATAATACCAATTGAGACATCAAGGAAATTAAGACCAACAGCAAGGTACGAGGTGACAGTAAAGGTTAATAATTTAGATTTAGTTGATGAAGATATAAACTATTCTCAAAATTTATTTAAAATATATAGGGGGGATAGGATAGGAAGTGAAAACTCATTTGAAATTGAAAGAAATGAGTCACTTGATTCTGAACTAGACGAGATATCCTCATATCTTAAGATTGGAGGATTCACCATTGGATTCATAACCTTGTTAGGTGCTTCGATTGGTTTAATGAATATCATGTTAGTATCTGTTACTGAGAGAACTAGGGAAATAGGTCTAAGAAAATCAATTGGGGCAACACCAAAGATAATTAGGGATCAGTTTTTGATTGAATCAATTCTAATATGTCTCATAGGAGGAATTGGTGGAATATCTTTAGGTATTTTCTTTGGTAATATTGTGACAATTTATATAGGAGGAGGAAACTTTATTATACCCTGGGTTTGGATATCTATGGGCCTTTTAATTAGTACTTTAGTAGGTATATTAAGTGGCTACATTCCTGCAAAGAAAGCTGCTTCATTAGATCCGATTGAATCACTTAGGTTCGAGTAATTATATCCCAAAAAATTTATTAAGAAACGTTAGGATAAATATTGATCCTAATATCAATGGGCAGACTATTGTCACAGAAAAATTAATATATTTTTCCATTAGTGACCCTTTATAAGTAGGATTACCTTTAGAAATTTCATTACTTAAATTCTTTTTTTTCCATATAAATGCAACATATAAAGTAATAAGAAATCCCCCAAAAGGTAGAAGAGTATCATTTGAAATATCTATTATAAATTGCATAAAATCTATTGGTTTTTCGCTTCCAAAATATGTGATAAATTCACTAAAAAATATACTTTTTCCCTGAGAGAACGCAGAGGGTATACCTATCATTAATATAACAAATGCAACTATCCAAACAGAGAACTTTCTTTTAATATGGTATTCATCAACAAGGTAACTTACTGGAACCTCTAAAAGAGATACCGTTGATGTTATAGCGGCAAAAGATAATAAAATAAAAAAAGTAGATCCGACTAAAGTTCCTGTAAAGCTTCCAAGATTTTGAAATATTTGTGGAAATACCTCGAAGATTAGTCCGGGCCCACCTTGAGTTTCTATTCCAGAGGAAAAAACAAATGGAAAAATTATCAATCCAGCTAAAAAAGCAATTCCTACATCTGTCAGAGTAATTAATGTAGCTGAATTAATTATGTTATTATCATCATCAATATAGCTGCCGTATGTAATTAACATGCCCATACCAAGGGATAAAGAAAAGAAAGCTTGACCTAGAGCATTTCCTGCTACAGTTAAGTTAATTTGTGAAAAATCTGGTACAAGATAGAATATAATACCATCAATAGAATTTGGTAGAGTAAGAGCATAAATTATGAGGGATAGAATAATAATTATAAGAGAGGGCATTAAAATCTTTGCAGCTTTCTCAATTCCCTTTTCAACTCCTCTTGAGACAATAAATGCTGTTATTATCATAAATAATGATGAGTAAAACATAACGCTTGTAGTATTATTAACATATTCATCGAATCTTTCTGAGATACTGAAATTACCATTAATCATCTCAAAAACATAGCCTAGTACCCAACCTGCAACTACTGTATAAAAAGATAATATCAAGACTCCACAAAATACACCCATCTTCCCAATAAAATTCCACTTTCTTTTTCCCATAGCATCAAATGCTCCTATAGCATTTTTTTTCGTATTTCTGCCAATAGCTATCTCGGAGACAATTACTGGAAAGCATAAAATAAAGCAAAATAGTAGATACATCAGAAGGAATGCAGCTCCACCTCCGTTACTGACCTCAAATGGAAATTTCCATATATTACCAAGCCCTACAGCAGAACCTGACGCAGCAAGGATAAAACCTAATTTAGAATTGAAAGATCCCCTTTTCATCAAAAGTTATTAAATAGATTATATGATTTTTTTGAAAGGAAATAGTCTGCAATTTTTCTATTTAAATTTTTAATATTGAATCTTTTAAAAGATGTTGAGTTATCAAGTAGTTTTAATGATATATCTGTATCATCCTCGCTCATAAAACTTGTAAGTGCTTCAATTGAGTTCTCTCTGAAATCTAGCAGATTATAATAAATCGATGCTTTAGAGATATCTATTAAAATCTCGTTTTTTGTGGTATGATAAACTTTTTCACATCTTTTAATTGTTGACTCCATAACATATATTGAGATGATGATATTTGCAATATTCATCATTACCTCCTGTTCACTTTTAATTTTTTCTCCAAAATGCATCGCTGATTTGCCTAAAACATATAGAAAGTATTTCTTCAAATTATCAATTAGGGTATACGAAGACTGGAAGTGATCATTTTCTGTGTAGCGACAAGGGTTTATATCCATTGATTTGATAATATTCATAGATTCATTTAAAAGATTAATTTCATTTTTCATTGATCTTTTAAGAAGTGTTCCTACAATCAACATTCTATTTATTTCATTTGTCCCCTCATATATTCTTGAAATTCTAGCATCTCTGTATGGTCTTGCCATTGGAGCTTCCTCAGAGAATCCCATTCCTCCATAAAGCTGAAGTCCCTCATCAACAACAAAATCTAAAATTTCAGATCCATAAATTTTTGCAATTGCACATTCCACAGAGAAAAGTTCTATGGCTTTTAGTTCGGATTCGTTCAATGAACTTCCATTTTTTTGGAGTTCATCAATCTTTTTTTCGATATCGTCACCGGCTCTATAACATATTGACTCACAGCTAAAGGTTTGGAGAACCATTTTAGCTAACTTCTGTTTTATTGCTCCAAATGAAGAAATCGGAACATTAAATTGTATTCTTTCCTGTGAGTAGTTTAGTGAGTTATTTATCACACCTCTACATCCCCCCAAAACTCCAGCTCCTAACTTAATTCTTCCAATATTTAGTACATTCAATGCTATTTTAAAACCCTCTTCTCTTTCACCTAGCATATTTTCTACTGGGATTTCTACATCATTAAAAAATATCTGTCTTGTTGAGGAACCTTTTATACCTAATTTCTCCTCCTCAGGGTTCATGGTAATTCCATCTCTGGTTTTTTCGATAAGGAAAGCAGTTAGGTTTTTATCATCATCAATTTTAGCAAATACTATATAAAGATCAGCAAAACCACCATTCGATATCCACATCTTTTGTCCATTTATAATATAATTTTTTTTATCACTGGTCAGTTTAGCTCTAGATTTGGCAGAGTTAGCATCTGAACCAGAGTCCGGTTCTGTTAGACAGTAGGCGCCTTTTATATCACCACTAACTAGACCAGTCAGAAATTTTTCTTTCTGTGAGTCATTACCGTAATATTTTAATGGTAATGTTGCTATACCAGTATGTGCACCGTATGCCGTTGAAAATGAGCCAGTTATACCTACAATATCTGCTATTAGCATACTAGTATTAAAACTCATATTCATACCACCATACTCCTCACTTATAGATAACCCAAGTAATCCAAGGTCACCAGATTTTTTAATGAGTTCTGGCATTAACTCAGGGTGTTTCTTACTATCAATTTTTTCTGTTAATGGAATAATTTCTTTCTCTAAAAAATCTATACAGGAATCGGCCATCATCCTTTGGTCTTCTCCAAAATCTTCTAGTGTAAATACATTTTTATAGTTTACATCATTCAATAAAAACTCGCCTCCAATAACAGAATCTATTTCTCTTCTCATAATATCATACTTTTAAATTTCTTAAATCTACTGGAACTACTTTAGAAACACCTTGTTCTGGCATAGTTATTCCATAAATTATATCTGCATTATTCATCGTTCTTTTATTATGAGTGACTATAATAAACTGTGAAGAACTTGAGAATTTATTAATTATTTTGTTGAATTTATCAATGTTATTGTCATCAAGAGGAGCATCTACCTCATCAAAAACACAAAAAGGAGCAGGTTTAAGTAGATATATTGCAAAAAGTAGGGAAGTAGCGGTTAATGTTTTTTCACCACCTGAAAGTTGATTTATAGTTAATGGTTTTTTACCTTTTGGTTTTGCCATAATTTCAATGGATGACTCAAGCGGATTCAACTCGTCACTGATCAGGAGATCACAATCATCATCCTCTGTAAATAAAGATCTAAAGACAGTCTTAAAATTACTTTTAATCTTCTCAAATGATGATATGAATGACTCTTTTGCAACTAAATCAATTTCATCTATTGTTTTTAGTAATGATTCTTTTGCTTCTAATAGATCATCTCTCTCTTTATTTATAAATTCATGTCTTTCCTTTATCTCGTTATAAGCCTCCATTGCTAGAGGGTTTATTTGACCTATCCTTTCTATTTTATCTTTTAGCTTATCCCTTCTCCTAGACATCTTTTCTACACTTTTTTCCTCAAAGAAATTTTCATCAGGTTTACATTTATCTAGTTCTAAATCAAATTCTATAGAGATCCTCTGTTCCACTGAATTTAATTCAATTTCATTATCATGAATTGAAGTCTTTAATTCGTCAATTAAATTTAAATTAATATCTTTTTTACCCTGTAAATCTCTTATTGAAGAATCATCTAAATTGATATTAGATTTAAGTTTATAGTACTCGTCCTCAAATTTTTCTAAATCACTCTCTGATTTATTTTTTTGGTCATATAATTTTATCAGGGAATTATCATTTGAATCAGAGTCAGAGTCAATCTTTACAATCTCTTTTTCTGAGTTCTCTAAATTTTTAATATTATCATTTATTCTTTTTTTGTTTGACTCGTAGGTTGCATTCTTATATTCGATCTCTCTTTTAAGTGACTCGATATTGCTTAATAATGAGTTATAGGTTATCTCGTCAGAGGACAGATCTTTTGACTTCTCTGTAAATAATTTATTGATTCTAATTATTTCTTTATTCTCAGTCTTAAATAGATTTTCAATTACATTAAAACCTTTCCTGAGCTCTTCTACCTCCTTATCAATTGATTTTATTTTCTCAACAATCGAGTCTCTATCAATATTCTCAATAAGTAATAAACTCTCAATTTGATTTCTTTTATTTGATATTGATTCAAGATTATGATTAAGTTCTCTGAACTGATCCTCCACTTCCTTTATATCAGTGATCTTGACATTTTTATCTTTTAGCTCTTCCTCATATTTTTTATAATCCTTCTTTGTTTTCTTTAATTTCTCTTCAATTTTTTTGAGGTCATTTTCATTGTTGGTTATCTCTTTCTGAATACTTGATATTGAAAATTCAGATCTTTTATTACTCTCAGTATCAAATTTTATCCTATCTCTGAGGTCTTCTATCTTCTCGACTAGCATCTTTGCTTTTTGAGACTTCATTCTTTTTGATTCTTCGAACTCCCTTATTTTTTCTAATACGGAGTTTAGATCTTTCTGATATTTAATTAATTTTTTTTCATATGGGATGAGTGAGGATTTTGCTGCCTCAAGTTTAGAATTTTTTTTAGCCAACTCAGTTATAACTTTTGTGTTTTCATCCTCAATCTTTGTTAGTTTCTTTCTACTATCATTGAGTTTCTCTCTTGTATTTTTAGAAACCTCAAGTGCTACGTTTATACTAATTAGTTTGTACTCTTCCTTATACCTATGAAATCTTTCAGCCTGTTTTGCTTGTCTCTTTAAAGATCTAAGATTTTTTTCAATTTCATATACTAAATCTTCCACACGATCTAAATCCTGATCTGTTTGTCTGATCTTGTTGAATGTCTCTTTTTTTCTTTTTCTGAACTTAGATATTCCAGCAGCTTCTTCAAATAAATGAAGCCTAGAGTTATCCTTATCATTTAATATGTTATCCACCATTGAAAGCTCAATTATTGCATAATTATTAGAAGAAATTCCCGTATCTAAGAAGAGGTTTGTGATATCTTTCAGTCTACATTTTACATCATTTAATAGATACTCACTATCACCTGACCTAAAATATTTTCGAGAGACTGTAACAGTTGAATATTCAGTAGGTATTAAATTTTTTGTGTTGTCGAATGAAATAGAAACTTCAGCTAATTGTAGTTTTTTTCTCGATTTAGAACCGTTAAAAATTATATTCTCCATTTTATCAGATCTCAGTAAACTTGTTTTCTGCTCTCCTAAAACCCATCTGATCGCATCAACTACATTAGATTTTCCACAGCCATTAGGACCTACAATACCAGTTACCCCACTGTTAAAATTTATAACTGTTTTATCACCAAAACTTTTAAATCCTTTAATTTCTAATTTATTTAATCTCATTAAATAATTATCATTTATTTTTGACCTAAATATAATAATATAAGAATGGATTTTTCTGATTTTAGTGAATTTATAGGACCGTTAATATTTGCCTTAATTGCCTGGCTATCAAACTACTTTGGTAAGAAGAAAAAGCAAGATGAAAATCAACCCGTCGTATCAGATAATAAACAAAAAAATAATGATGAATCATCGATCGAGAAACTATTTCAGTCCACATTTAAAGAAATTAATGAAGATATTGAAATAGAAAAATCAAATGACATAAAACTTGAAAAGGAATTTAGTGAGTCAGAAACTAAAACTTTTGTTAGAGAAGAAGTTAGTAAACCTGAAATATCTGCTGTCGAGGAACCTGAGGATAAAAAACCTCAGATAACAGAAAAACAACAGAAGAGTAAGGTGTCGATATCTAGCAAACTGAAAGATAAGAAAAGTTTGAAAGAGGCGATTATACTGAAGGAGATACTAGAAAGAAAATATTAGCTATCTTTTGCCTATTTCTTTATAATCTCTGGCTTTTTCTCCTGTATAAATTTGTCTTGGTCTCCCAAGTGGTTCTTTATTTTCCCTCATCTCTTTCCACTGTGCAATCCAACCAGGTAATCTGCCGAAAGCGAACATCACTGTAAACATTTCTGGTGGAAACCCGAGTGCTCTGTATATAATACCACTGTAAAAATCTACATTTGGATATAATTTTTTATCGACAAAATACGAATCTTCTAATGCGATTCTTTCAAGTTTTTTAGCTAAATCAAGTACCGGGTCATTTACTCCAAGCTTCTCAAGTACATTATCTGCAGCAACCTTAATAATTTTAGCCCTTGGGTCAAAATTCTTGTATACCCTATGTCCGAATCCCATTAACCTGAAAGGATCATTTTTATCTTTTGCCTTCTTAATATATTTTTCAATATCGTTTCCATCTTTGATGATAGAATCGAGCATTTCAATTACTGCCTGGTTCGCACCCCCATGTAGAGGTCCCCATAGAGCATTTATTCCTGCAGAAATAGACGGGTATATACTTGACTGTGCTGATCCAACAACTCTTACCGTAGAGGTTGAGCAATTTTGTTCATGGTCAGCATGAAGAATTAGTAATTTATTAAGTGCATCAGTCACGACTGGATTCTGAGTGTACGATTCAGATGGTAGGTCAAACATCATCTTCAAGAAGTTTGAACAATAATCAAGGCTATTATCTGGGTAAATGATAGGGTGTCCGTTCCTTTTCTTAAAAGACCATGCAGCAAATGTTGGAAATTTACCTAAGATTCTTGCGATACTTAAGTCTACAAGATCTTTGGATCTATTTGGATCTAAAGATTCAGGGTAGAATGCAGTAAGGCTGGTAATTAGAGAAGATAAAATACCCATAGGATGTGCCTTAGATGGATATCCTTCTAAAATTATTTTAAAATCTTCATGTACTAGTGTGTGAAACCTAATCTTGTGTTCGAAATTTTCTAATTCTTCTTTTGTGGGAAGATCACCGTAAATCAAGAGATAACAAACCTCTGTAAATGTTGACTTGGATGCTAAGTCTTCTATAGAGTAACCTCTATGTCTTAAAATCCCTTTTTCACCGTCTAAGTAGGTAATATTACTTGTTGTGGAACCAGTATTTTTGAAGCCTTTATCAAGGGTTATTAAGCCTGTTTCCCCCCTGAGTTTAGAAATGTCAATAGACTTTTCATTCTCTGACCCAGTTATAATAGGTAGAGATATTTCTTTGCCATCAAAATGTAAAGATGCTGATTCACTCATATTTTAGTTATTTCCACCAAGGATTATAGGCAATCCGTCTTTGCCACTACCTACAACAACAACTTTAGAATTTTGAGATTCAGCTAGCTTACTAGTTGCTTCGATTCCTCTCATCTTCAATAGGTTAGGAGTTAAACTATTACTAACTATTCTATTCGCATCTGCCTCTCCTTTTGCCTCAATTCTCTTTCTTTCGGCCTCACTTTTCTCCCTCTCAAGCCTGTACTGATACGCTAGTGCTTCTTGTTCCTGCTGTAACTTATTTTCGATCGCACTCTTAATTTGGGCTGGGAGAGTGATTGATCTAATAAGTAATGACTTCATAACAATGTTATTGCCAGGTTTACGTAGTACCTCACTTGCCTCTTCTTGTATCAAACTCTCAACTTCTGCTCTTTTTGTAGAATATATTTCCTCAGCAGTGTACCTACCCATTACATCTCTAACTGTTGATCTGAATACAGGTCTAACTAACCTCCTCAGGTAATCAAACTGATAGGTCTCATAAATTTCACCAACGCTATCATAACTAAGGTGAAAATTCATTGTGACATCAACATTTATACTTAACCCACTTCCGTCAAGAACGTCAATAGTCTCCTCAACGAGGTTATCTGTTATATCAAACTTGTAAAGATCATTCCACGGGGCCTTGAAACCGAACCCAGGAGTTATCACATTTTTCTTATCTAGTCCTGTAGAACCAAATTTATAAAAGATAACTGCTCTTTCTGTTGACTCAATTACATAGAACATGCTTGAGGCAAATGAAAATAAAACAGTTAAACCAAATAGAAGAAAAATAATAACTGAAACTAACTTAGAATTTTGCATAATTTTTAAATTTTACCACAAATATAAATTTATTCGACAATAATAAAAGTATAATTCTTTTTACCCTTCTGCAAAAGTAGATATTTGTTAAATTTTAATTTACCTGATATATCAAAATCATCTCCCGTAACTTTTTCTTTATTTATACTTAATCCATTGTTTTTTATCAATCTCACTAACTCCGATTTTGATTTAAAGATTTCAAAATTTGAGTTTTCTGTAAGAATACTTTTAAAATCATTTTTTAAATTTTTTCTTCTAACTTTTACACATGGGACAGCAGTAGATAATGATTCCATAACACCTTCTTCAAGTAAGTCAAAATCCTCTTTCTGAAATTTACCAAATAAAACTTTTGAGGTAGATTTTGCTATCTTCAGTTTTTCTTGATCGTGAACTGTTTGAGTTATCTCCTCTGCAAGAGAATTTTGAAGTATTCTTAGGTGAGGTTCTTTCTCATGATCTGATATTAATTTATCAATTTCTTTTTGACTTTTATGAGTAAAAATTTTGATAAATACTTTTGCGTCTTCGTCTGATATATTAATCCAAAACTGATAAAATTTGTAGGGACTTGTTTTATTCTCATCTAACCAAACATTTCCCTCCTCTGTTTTACCAAATTTACCACCATCAGACTTCGTAATTAGTGGTGTAGTTAATGCATAGGATTCACCACTTTCAATTCGTCTAATTAACTCGTTCCCAGTTAAAATATTTCCCCACTGATCCGAACCACCAAATTGTATTTTAACATCTTCATTCTTCCACAGCCAATAAAAATCGTATCCTTGAATTAACTGGTAAGTAAACTCAGTGAATGAAATACCAGATTCAAGTCTATTTTTAACTGAATCCTTTGCCATCATATAATTTACGGATATATGTTTTCCTACTTTTCTTAGAAACTCTAGAGTATTGAATTTTTTGAACCAGGTTATATTATTTAATATCTTAGCTGAGTTGTTTCCGGAGAAATTTAAAAACTTTTCAAATTGAGATTTTATCTTTTCTTGATTTTTTATGAGTGTTTCCTCATCAAGAAATTTTCTCTCTTTGGATTTTCCAGATGGGTCTCCAATCATACCAGTTGCACCACCTATCAAGATTATAGGTCTATGTCCACACTTTTGAAAATGAACTAATGTCATTATCTGAACTAAATTTCCGATATGCAGAGAATCTGCAGTAGGGTCAAATCCTATATAACCAGATGTAGGATTATTTAACAGAAAATCTTCTGTAGAGGGAGTGATATCATGAATCAATCCTCTCCACCTTAATTCCTCTACAAAATTTTCTGTTTTCAATGTTTTTAGTAATTATTTACATGCAATATTATTAAAAACTAATTACTTTTATGTATTAATCTAATGATTCAAACCTATAATCAAATAACTAGAGATTTGACTGAAGGTAAATTTTCAAAAATTTATCTTTTAATGGGTGAGGAGACCTTTTTTATAAAAAAAATATCCCAATTCTTTGAAACTAATTTTATAGAGGATCAATATAGAAGTTTTAATTTGGAAATAATTTACGGCAGAGATACATCAATAGAAAACGTTGTTGGATCTTCTAAAAGTTTTCCTATGATGTCAGATAAAAAGCTTATCATAGTCAAGGAAGCTCAGGATCTTGATATATTCAAGAGAAGTAACGAAAAAAAAAGTCAGGTATTAATAGATTACCTGAACAACATTAACAATTCAACAACACTTATATTTTGCTTAAATAATAAGACGTTAGATAAGAGAGGAAAGCTCTACAAAACTATAAATGAGTTTGCTTGCATACTTGACTCAAGCTCAAAGGAAAACAAAATTTATGATAACAATTTACCTTCGTGGATTAACTCCCAAGTTAAAAAAAATAACTATTCAATATCAGAAGATGCAGTCTTTCTATTAATTGAAAATATTGGAAATAATTTAGAGAAGATAGATAATGGGTTATCTAAAGTTTATTCTAATATTAAGGGAGATAGTATATCTAAGGAAGATATTTTAACATGTGTGGGGATAAATAGGGAATATAATTTTTTTGAGTTTCAAGATAGTCTAGTAGACAGAAGTGCTCTCAAATGTAGCAGGATACTTAATTTCTTCATTTCAAATCAAAAAAAATATCCAATTCAGCAAGTAATAATATATCTCTACAGCTTCTTTTCAAAGTTATTGGTAGTGAAGTCACAGAAATTAAATAATTCTGATAATATATCTTCTGCCATATCCGTTCATCCATACGTAGCTAAATCATATTTGAAAGCAATGAACAACTATAATCTAACAGAGTTATACCTTATTATAGGTTTCATAAGAGAACTTGACTTAATATCTAAGGGGTTAAAGCAAATTAAAGCAGATAACAGGTCCTTGTTTTCAGAATTAATTTTCAAAATATTTAAGTAAATGAGATTTATATTTTTACTCATAATTCCTTTTTTATCATTTCCTCAGCAAGATAGGCTTGATCAATATTTCTCATCGAAAAATTATTCGATGTATATCTCATCATTTGAAGATAATTTTTCCTTAAACCAAATTGATGACTTAGATTCAGAAGTAGTCTCAAAATATATTATATCATTATTGAAATCAAATTTCAATTCATTTGGAATACTCCCATCAAGGAAACTAGATAATATAAAAAATAAAGTTGAAAGCTTTATTCTAAAAAATAACTCCAGAACAAGAGATGAACTTTTGTATGAATATGGAAAATCAGAATTTAATTTGAATAGGTTCAAGTCATCAGTTATCTATTTAGAAAAAATTAAAAATAAAGATGATGAAATAAATTTTCTGCTTGGAGTTGGAGAGTTCAATAATAAGAATTTTGAAAAGTCTAAATTATTTTTAGAGCAAGTATCGTCCTATATTTATGAGGATAAAAAAAATTTATTTCTTGGGATAATATCCTATCAAGCAGAGGAATTTGATTTAGCATTAAATTATTTTGATAATATTTCTGATAAAGATCTTGAAAAACAATACCTTCAATATATTATAAGCATCAATTATCTAAGAGAAGATTACGAAGCAACAGTTAAGTTAAGTGACAGGATAAATAATAATAGGACTCTAGTAGATAACATCGACTACTGTCTTTTCTTTATTGGAAAAGCACTATTTATCCTTGAAGATTTCAATAACTCTATTATTACCTTAAATAAAATAAAAAATTCTATTGATAGGGAAGATGAGATCTCATTTTTAATTGCTTACTCAAATTATATTCTTAAAAACTATAATGAATCAAAACCTATTTTTAAATCTTTATCAGATAATTCATCGGATTACTCTCAATTATCATCATTTTATCTTGGTATGATATTTTTAGAAGAGAGAGAATTTAATCTATCAAAAAATTATTTTTATGCCTCCTATAAAAATGATAAAGATGAAATTTATACAAAAAGTTCACTACTTAATTATGCTAAATCCCTCTACGAACTAGGGGACTATGATCAGTCAATAGCTGTTCTAAATAAACTCAAATCAACATTTCCTGATTTTGAAGTTAAACAGGTAAACGAGTTAGTTAGTGAGAATTATTTTATGACTAATAACTATTCGAGAATAATTTCATACCTAAAATCAAAAGATAAAATAACTGACGAGGATAAAAAAAAATTTCAGTATGTAACCTATCAGAAAGGTGTAAACGAGTTCAATAGAGGTAATTTTAAAAATTCAATTCAATATTTTGACTTATCACAGAGATATAATTCTGATAATGATATATTTATTAAATCTCATTTGAATAAATCTGAGGCATTTTTTATCGGTAATATGTATAAGAAAGCTTCAGACGAAATTTTGAAAGTTATAAATAAAAAAATTGATAAAAAGCTAAAGCTAGAGTTGTTGAAGTTGTTAGGATATTCTTTATTTAATCAAAATGAATACGTTGAATCTTCAAAATATTTAAGTAATTACTTTTCGCTAAAAGATAATGATATCCAAAATGATGACATAGATCTTCTGCTCCGTCTTGCTGACTCTTATTATGGATCGAAAAACTTTAAAAATGCTATAGAGACTTACAATAAGTCATTGAAGAGTAACGATACAAATAAAAATTATATTAATTATCAGATTGGTTTAAGTTATTATGGGCTCGATGATTTTACAAATTCTATGTTATTTATGGATAGGGTAATATCAAACCCTGACAAGTCATTAGATGATGATGCAATATTTAGAAAAGCTCAGATATATTTTGAGAATTCCGAATTCGATAAATCAATAAATAACTATACAAAATTAATTGAAAATTTTAAGTTTAGTCAATATCTGCCTTATTCCTACATTAACAGGGCAACATCATACTTTAATTTAAAAGCCTATGAACAAGCAGAAGATGACTACTTATATGTCTTGAAAAATCTTAAAGATGAAAATATTCAGAGTCAGGCAATATTAGGAATGCAGAAAACTGTTTCTTTCACTAATAGTTTTTCACAGCTTAATTTACTTATATCTGAATATAAGAATAGATTCCCTGAAAATGATAACATTTTAAAAATTCAATTTGATAATATCAGAAACCTTTACTTTAACCAAAAGTATGATGATTTAGTTTTATATGTTAAGGATATAACAGCTAAGGATCAGGATATTTATAATGAATATGAAACTAATTATTATCTAGCCGAATCATTATTTAAATTAAATGAGTATAATTCTGCTAAGGAGGCATACTTTGTTTTGGCTGACAGTATAAACTCTAAATATTATACTAGGTCAGTTAATAGATTAGCTCAATTATATTTTAAAGAAAATAATTACGAAGAGTCTTTAAAATATTATAAGGATTTAGAATTAATAAGTAAGAACAACAGAGAAAAAATTGACTCTTATGTTGGATCTCTTACAAATTATTATTTCTTAAAAAAATTTGATTCAGTTCAATACTATTCACAGCAAATAAATAATTTTGATAAGATATCATTTAACAATAGAAATAAAATAAATTTATTATCTGCTAAATCTTATATTGAGTCAGGCAATACATCTACTGGAATTGATAAATTACTTACAACAATTAATTTAGTAAAAGATGAAAGTGCAGCCGAGGCAAATTATTTATTAGCTAAAATATTTTTTGATCAGGGGCAAAAAAATCAGGCTCTAGAAAGTCTTTATTCACTTAATGAGAATTTTTCTAATTATCAGTTTTGGGTTGGTAAGTCCTACATTCTAATTGCTGAAATTTTTATTTCTATGGGGGAAAATTTTCAAGCTAATGCCACATTAGAATCTTTGATTGAGAACACAGATATAATACTAATAAAAAATGAAGCTGAGGAATTAATTAATAAGTTAAATACTGATGATTAGATTAATAACTATAATATCTCTTTTAAATATTAACTGTTTGCTATCACAGTCAAATGAGGGTGAGATAGAAGATGCACAAATTCTTATTGAAAAAAATAGTAAAATTATTTTACCTAAAGTTGATAAATCAATTGATAAGATAGATCTTGAAAATAATAATATACCCAAGAAAAAATTTGAATATAGTACAGTAAAGTATATAGATAATTCCTCAGATGAGAAAATTGATAAAATTTTAAGGGATAATACTACCTATGAAGAGATAACTAATATATTTATTGACTTAAGGGGAGGGAATTATTCAACTTTTATAATTAATACAAATCCATATTTAAAAATCGGAAATAAACTAGCTGTATATTCAGATTTATATATAAAATTAAATTCTAAAGGATCGAAACTATCATCTTTAAGTGGTGAAGAAATTAACGACATAAATTTATTTGTTGATTATAAATATTCTAATAAATCTAGACTATCATCATATCTAAACTTTAATTCCTTTTCTAATGGTTATTATGGATATGTAGATGATGAAAATATAATTTTAGATGATGAATTAGTTGATAATTTACGTTTTACAAATTCTACATTTAAGTATAAAATTGATTGGGAAAACATTGGTAAAAAATACAACTCAAATTTTTCTTATATTGGTCAAAGTTTTAGTAACTCGTTTTTTAATGAATTTCAAAATTTGATTAAGGGAAATATAACAATACCCATATCAAAAAATTTAATTTCTTTCGTTCCAACGTTTGAAAGTTATCAACTTGAAAATAGTGATATTCAAAATACTGGTAGCCAAAATAATCTAGTAATAAATCAGTTAGATCTTCCAATTTTATTAGATTTTACATTTAATAAACTTGACGTCTCATTCAACTCACTTTTTCAGATATTTTCAAGGAATTATCTTGGCAAAACAAATTTTTCTTCTTTTTCGCCATCTATCAAAATCAAATATCATGATAATAATTTTACTATTAATGTAAAAGCCTCAAGGGGATATAACTATAACAAGTATTCCGATGAGATAATGCTTATGCCATTTTTATATGAAAATGAAATAACGAATGAGTTTGATTTTAATAAAGAAGAGTACAGGATTAAAGGTATTTTAGATTTGAATATTTTCAATAATTCATCATTATCGTTAGGTTTTGAGTCTCTAAAAGTAAATTCTAATTTAAACTATGTTTTATATGAAGGAAAGTCTCTGCCATCAGATATTAAAGCTCCTATCTACCTATATACTATCGAGAGAGAGAACTTAACACAAGTAATTAATTATCTGTCATTAAACTATAGTACTAGTTTAACAGATAATTTAAAATCATCAATAAAACTACTTCGTTCCATTTTCGAGGTCAGACAAGTATTTCAACCGGAGTATGATATTGATTTTTTAAATACATATTCAAAAAATAAGATATCACTAAGTTTAGGAGCAAACCTAATTCTAGAAAACTATGGTATCAACTACAAAAATCAATTATTTAAGATGACATCATTAGTAAATATTTATACAAATGGATCCTATAAAATAAATGATAATTTAAATATAAATTATAGTATAAATAATATCTTGAATAGATACAACGAGAGGTTTTTCATGTATCCTGAATTAGGATTGAATTTTATGGTTGGTATTAAATGGTTATTTTAGATGAGTAAAAATGATAACGATTTTGGCCTTAAAAAAATTGATCTTAACGAATATAAATTAAAAAATAATTATTCATCTCACATACTTATTTTAGGTATTTTGATACTAAGTGGATATCTCTTCTATGATAAATTTTATAGCTCTGAAAAAACTAAAGTTATTACCAAAGACAGTTCTGAAAGCAAATTAGATATTGATGATATAACAATTCAAACTGATTCACAGACATATATAACTAATTTTAGTCCCGAAGTTGAAGTAAAAGAGACTGGAAAGATAAACGAAGTCAGTTACAGAAGTGGAAAATATTATATTATTGCGGGAAGCTTTTCAAATTATAATTTATCTTTAAATAAAGCTAACGATTTGGTGGAAAACGGTTTTAATGCAATAATTATTTCACCAATAAATCAAAATAATATGTATAGGGTTGCAGTTAATACTTATGATGAAATAAATAATGCAAAGAAAAATTTATCACTATATAAAGAAAAACTAAATAACGAATTATGGATTTTAAAACATTGATATTGCAATTTTTAAATACAAATGATTCTACAATTAATGTAGTAAATCAAGATCAAATAACTGTTATGGAATTATTATTCAAAGGAGGCTTTATGATGATTCCGATATTAGTCTTGTTTGTGATAACAATTTATATTCTCATTGAGAAAATATTAATTATTAATCGCGAATCAAAATCACCAAAAGGATTCACAGATGAGATAATATCAAGAGTAAAAAATGATGATATAAATGGTGCTATATTAGTGTGTAACGATACAAATAATCCAGTTTCTAGGATGATTTTAAAAGGATTAAATAAATTAAATACATCTCTTAAAAATATTGAATCCTCAATTGAAAACGTAGGTAAAATTGAAATATACAATCTAGAAAAGAACTTAAGTTTATTAGCAACTATTTCTGGGGCAGCCCCAATGATTGGTTTCTTAGGTACAGTCACCGGCATGATACAGGCGTTTATATCAATTGCTGAGGAAGAAGGTGCAGTCAGCCCAAAATTATTATCAAGCGGTATTTATGAGGCAATGCTGACAACTGCTGCTGGATTATTTGTAGGTATAGTTGCATACTTATCATACAACTACCTTGTTTCTAGAGTAGAAAAACTCATACACAAAATGGAATATACTACAATTGAATTTATCGAAACTCTACAAAATAAAGAATGAACTTAAAACCAAATAATAAGATAAATCCGCTATTTAGCATGTCCTCTATGACAGATATAATATTTTTATTATTAATATTTTTTATGTTAACTGCATCTTTTGTTACCCCATCAGGTCTTCCGGTTAATTTACCCTCAAGTAAATCATCTACTATTGTTATTCAAAAAGTATCAGTTACAATTACGAAAGACTTGAAATATTTTGTAAATGATCAGGAAACAGATATAAATAATCTTGAAATTATATTAAGAAATACAATAGGGGATGAGGATGGTTTAGTGGTACTACACTGTGATAAAGATGTGCCTGTTGAACATTTAGTGAATGTTGCTGGAATAGCTACATCCCTTGAGGCAAAAGTATCTATAGCATCTACTCCAAAAAAATGACAGATAATAATAAAGATTTAAAAAGGAAAGCATTCTATTTAACTGCAGGAACAAATATTCTTTTTTTTCTTATGTTAATGATCATTGTGGCATGGAAAGAAACCTATCCACCACCTGAAGAATATGGTATTGAACTAGGAACTGATAATATTGATATTTCAGATGTAAATAATGAATTGGAAGATGAAAATGAATTAGAAGATGAAGATATACCTAATGCCGATGTTGAAGTGGAGGAGGAGATTGAAGAAAATGAAACAACTACTGAGGTGACAGAAGTGAGTGAACTTGCAACAAGTGACTCCAAATCTTCAGATGTTATTAATGAGGAAAATTTAGATCCAGTATCTGAAATAGAATCACCGATGGATGTAGACCCAGAACCAAAAGTTGAGACTGGAGATAAAAATGAATTATTGGATACTACACTTACAAAAGAGAAAAAACCATCAACAAAAATTATTGATGAACGTGCTATTTTTAAAAGTAATGCATCATCAAGTTCTGGCTCAAAGGGTTCATCATTAGATATGCAGGGATGGGTCTGGGATTTTGAACCTAATCCCGTTGATAATAGCAGAGAAAGTGGAAAAATTGTTTTTGAGATAGTTGTAGACTATTATGGTGAAATTATTGGTTTAAGAACTCTAGAAACAACTCTCAGCCCTGCGATTGAGAACATATATAGAGAGGAAATATTAAAATTAACGTTCAGTCCAACAAATAATGATAACCCTTCAGAATTATCTAAAGGAAAAATTACCTTCATAATAAGGAATAATTAATTTTAGTATGGATTATAATGAAGCTGTAAAGTTTCTTTTCAATAGTATTCCAAATTATCAAAATAAAGGAAAAACGGCGTTAAGACCTGGTCTAAAAAATATAAAAATCCTCTCAAAATATTTTAAAAACCCTCATAATAAATTTAAATCTGTCCATATTGGAGGTACTAACGGAAAAGGCACCACTTCCACAGAGACAGCTAATCTTTGCAATTCACTTGGTTTAAAGACAGGATTATTTACATCTCCTCACATATATGATTTTAGAGAAAGAATTCAAGTCAACGGTAAAAGAATAAAAAAATCATTTATAACAGATTTTATAAAAAATAATAAAGCGTTTTTTTCAAGGTATGATTTTTCGTTTTTTGAATTAACAACTATTATGGCTTTTGAATATTTTAAATATGAAAAAGTTGAATTAGCAATTATTGAGGTTGGTCTAGGTGGAAGATTAGACTCAACAAATATCATAAACCCATTGATCAGTTTAGTAACAAATGTTGGTACTGACCATCAAAATATTTTAGGTGATAATATTATTGATATTGCTAGAGAGAAGGCAGGGATTATTAAAAGCAATACATTATTTATAAAGGGAGAAAGACAAGAAAATGTTGATCATATATTCTTGAGAGAATGTTTAAAGAAGAAATCGACTTTTGTTGATGCTTCATCTGAAGTTTTCATCAAAACAATATCTAAAAATTTCACTGAGAGAAAAGTTAAGGTTTTATACAAAAACGAAACACTTAAAATAAGATTAAAGAATCCGACTAATTATTTTCTAAAAAACTTTCATTCAGCTTTTCTTTTATATTCTTTTATCAAAGAAGATTTTAAGAAAAATAATTCAAAACCAATTATGGAAAATAATGTTTTTAAAATTTTTGGAAGGTGGAATGTTATTTTAATAAAGCCATTAATTATTTCGGATGGTTGTCATAATGTGGAGGCATTTTATCAAGTCATAAATGAAATAAATAATACTTTTCATGATAAAGTTTACTTTATTTTGGGTGGTATAGAGGATAAGAATTGGAATAAAATAGCTGGAATTTTACCAAAAGCATATAAATATATAATTACGGAGCCATCAATAGAAAGAGCTATTTCCTGCAATCAGCTATCATCCATTTTTAAAAAAAATAAACTTCATTACATCATTAAACCCGATTTGAATGAGGCTATTAGTTATTGTAAAGCCGCATGTGATTCTAATGATTTAATTTTTATTGGAGGAAGCTTATTTTTAATATCAGACTATGATGAAAAATAAATTGACAAGATACTCCTATAATGAGACATCTAAATATGTGATTCAGGATGGAAAAGATTTATTTTCTAAAACAAAGGGTAGATGGAATAAAATTTTTAAAAACAATAACCCAATCATACTTGAACTTGCTTGTGGCAATGGTGAGTACACAGTCTCCAGGTCAATGATTGAGCCAAATAAAAATTTTATTGGTATTGATATAAAGGGTGCACGATTATGGAAAGGTGCAAATATATTAGAATCTAATAAATCAAAAAATGCACTTTTTCTTAGGATTCAAATTGAATCAATTAATGACTTCTTTGAAAATGGTGAGGTTGATGAGATAATTATCTCCTTTCCTGACCCAAGACCTAAAAAAAAGGATATTAATAAACGTCTGACTAATAGATTATTTCTTGATATTTATCATAAGATAATGAGTAAAGAAAGCAAGTTGATGCTTAAAACAGATGATAATGATTTATTTGATTTTTCTATCAAAGAAATTAAAAATTCAAAATTTAAAATCAATGAATTCACATATGATCTATATAAATCTAAAAAATTTCAGACACATAGAGATATCAAAACTAAGTATGAGGTTAAATTTTTAAATATGGGCAAAAAGATTAATTTCTTGAGTTGTCTAAGATAGATCCTCAATTGACTCTAGAATATCTGAAATTGTGTCATAGTCCTTAAATCCTGGCCTAATCTCGTTTGAGCCTTTTAGTAAAATTCCATACTTATATTTATCTAATATTTTAAGCATATTCTCAAGTTTATTAAATGGATTAACTATTATCATAAATCTTTTATCAAGAGCTTCCAATTTATTTATGTTAGATGATGAGATATTATCAACAATGATAGTCTGTGTAAGGGGAAAGTTTGATTTTAAGTAATTATTTATTTTATGGTCTATCGAATTAGGCTCAGATATTTTTATAATTATATTCTGAGGATCAAATTTGAGATCAGATATAGATTTCTTAAAATCTATCTGGATAGCATCAAAAAAACTGTTATCTAGAACATAATTAATATATTCATTACTTGAGTTATTAAATTCGGCAACAAACTTGACACCATTAACCCATTTAGATATTTCATTTGCAGTTTTGTAAGATATACTAGATTCTGAATTTTCATCTAGGTTGTAACCTAAGCTATCTACCATCATTCCTGAGCAATATCTTGCATCACTTAAATTAGAGATAGAGCTGACATGAACAAAATACCTTAGTGACATAGTAATTGTCTTTATAAATAATTTATTTTTGCAAAATAAATATAAAAGCTAAATAATGAGCAAACATGGTAAGGTTCTTGTTGCAATGAGTGGTGGAATTGATAGTTCGGTGTCTGCTATTCTATTGAAGGAGCAGGGGTATGAGGTAATTGGACTTACAATGAAAACTTGGGATTATGAGTCCTCCGGTTCAAATAAAAAAGAAACTGGTTGTTGTAGTCTTGATTCTATTAATGACGCAAGAAATATTGCAGTTGATTTAGGTTTTCATCATAATATTTTAGATATAAGATCAGAATTTGGAGATTATGTAATTGATTATTTTACTGATGAATATATGATGGGTAGAACACCAAACCCATGTGTTCTGTGTAACACTCACATAAAGTGGGATGCTTTACTGAAGAGAGCAGATAAATTAGGTTGTGAATTTATTGCAACAGGCCACTATGCTAATATTAATTCATTAGACAATAGATATTTTGTTTCAAAAGGTAAGGATATTAATAAAGATCAGTCCTACGCACTTTGGGGTATTAGTCAAAAAAATCTTAGTAGAACAATTTTTCCTCTTGGTAATCTCGAGAAAAAAGAAATTAGAGATATAGCACTTAAATCTGGCTATGAAAATCTTGTAAAGAAATCTGAGTCTTATGAGATATGTTTTGTTCCGGATAATGATTATAGAAACTTTTTGAGAAAAAGAGTTGATAATATAGATAAGAAGGTTGGTAAAGGTTATTTTATTGATGAAAATGGGAAAAAAATAGGTGAACATGAAGGCTATCCTTTCTATACAATAGGTCAGAGAAAGGGATTAGGAATAGCTCTGGGCTATCCAGCATATGTCACTAATATTGATCAGAAAAGTAATGAAGTTACTCTAGGTTCATTCGATGAATTAAGAAGAGAGGGTATGTACGTCAATAAATTAAATTTTATGAAGTATGATAAAATAAAAGGAAAAGTTGATGCATACACAAAAATTAGATATAATGATAAAGGTAATTTATCGGTTATAGAACAAATTGAGGATACCGTTAAAGTCTACTTTGGTAATGGAGTCAATGCCATCACTCCTGGTCAATCAGCTGTTTTCTATGAGGGGGACGATGTTATTGGTGGCGGATGGATAAAATCAAGTTTTAAAAAAGACTTGAAGTCTGACAAAAAAAGCTTAATTAATCATGAGTGAGATATCGGCATCAATATTAGATTGTAATTTTGATGAGTTAGATATAGAAATAAAAAAAATTAATGAATCTGGGGTAAAATATATTCATATTGATATAATGGATGGGTTTTTTGTCGATAGGAACACAGAGAGTTTATTTGATTTAGACATGATTTCTAATTTATCTGATAAATATTTCGATATTCATCTGATGGTTGATAATCCTATTGATTCAATTGAAAAATATTTTAGCTATAATCCTAAATATATATCTATACATATTGAATCTAAAAGTAATATCACCTCGTGTGTAAATAAAATAAAGTCTAATGGTATTGGCGCTGGAATTGCTATCAATCCAGATACTAAATTAAGTGAATTAGAACCATATCTGGAGGATATAGATTTAGTACTTGTTATGTCAGTACACCCCGGACTGGGAGGTCAAAAATTTATTGAAACAACATATCAAAAAATTAAAGAATTAAATAAGCTAAGAGACACTCATGAATTCAAAATATCAGTTGACGGTGGTGTGAATCAATCTAATTCTAGTTCACTATTAAAATATGGTTCTGACATACTTGTCTCAGGTAGTTTTTTGATGAAAAATACAAATTTAAATTTTCCTATAAAATCACTCTTAAATCGATAAAAATGTCTTTTTTTGATTTAAAATTAAGTATATTTATTCATTAAATTATACCTATTAAGATTTCAATGATTGAAGATAAAAATCAGAACATAATTCCAATCAATATCGAGGAGGAAATGAAAGGTGCTTACATTGACTATTCAATGTCAGTAATTGTGTCTAGAGCATTACCAGATGTAAGAGACGGCCTAAAACCTGTTCATAGGAGAGTTTTATTTGGTATGTTAGAGATGGGTGTAAATTATAATAAAGGCTTTAAAAAATCAGGTAGAATTGTTGGTGATGTCATGGGTAAATACCATCCTCATGGAGACTCATCAGTGTATGAGACAATGGTGAGAATGGCACAACCATGGTCATTAAGGTATATACTAGTTGATGGTCAGGGTAACTTTGGGTCAGTAGACGGAGATTCACCTGCAGCTATGCGATATACTGAGGCTAAACTAAAAAGAATATCAGACGAACTTTTATCTGATATTAATAAGGACACTGTAGATTTTCAGCCTAATTATGATGATACACTTAATGAGCCAACCGTTTTACCATCTAAATTTCCAAATTTACTTGTCAACGGATCAAGTGGTATAGCAGTTGGAATGGCAACAAATATGGCTCCTCATAACCTCACTGAAGTCATTGATGGCACCATACATTACATAGATAATAATGACTGCTCTGTTGAAGATTTAATGAAGTTTATTAAAGCTCCTGACTTTCCCACAGGTGGAATAATATATGGTTATCAAGGTGTTAAGTCTGCTTTTGAGACAGGAAAGGGTAGGGTGATTATTAGAGCAAAAGCATCAATTGAAATCAATGACAATGAGAAGGATCAAATTATAGTCTCAGAAATTCCTTACATGGTTAACAAGGCATCAATGATCGAAAAAACAGCTCAGCTAATTAATGAGAAGAAAATAGAGGGTATCAGTGATATAAGAGACGAATCTGACAGAAACGGTTTGAGAATTATTTATGATTTGAAGAGAGATGCTATTCCCAATGTTGTTTTAAATAACCTTTATAAGTACACACAACTTCAATCTTCATTTGGAGTTAATAATGTTGCTTTAGTCAACGGAAGGCCTAAAACCTTGAACCTAAAAGAATTAATTGAAAATTATGTTATTCATAGACACGAGGTTGTCACCAGAAGAACAGAATATGAGCTTAAAGAAGCTGAAAAAAGATCACATATTTTACAGGGTTATATAATTGCACTGGATAATATTGATGATGTAATTGACTTAATCAAGAAATCAAAAAGCCCTGAGGAAGCAAGAAATGGATTGATGAAAAAATATAAGCTCTCTGAAATTCAGTCAAAAGCAATTCTTGAGATGAGATTGCAAAAACTAACTGGGTTGGAAAGGGATAAAGTTTTAAAAGAGAACGAGGAACTTAATATTCTAATAAAGAGCCTTAAAGAAATTCTATCAGACAAGACAAAGAGAATGGATATAATTAAAGATGAATTAGTTGAGGTAAGAGATAGGTATGGAGATGAGAGGAGATCTGAGATAGAACATTCTGCTGCAGAATTTACTGTGGAAGACATGATTCCTGACGAAGATATGGTTATAACATTCTCTAATCAAGGTTATGTAAAAAGAACCTCCCTTGACGAGTACAGAACACAGAGTAGAGGTGGGGTGGGAGCAAAAGGTGTTAAAACTAAAGATGATGATTTTAATGAACATCTATTTATTGCTTCTACACATAACTATCTGCTTATATTTACTGAGTTCGGTAAAGTATTTTGGAAAAAAGTATGGGAAATACCAGAGGGTTCAAAAGTCTCTAAGGGAAGGGCTATTCAAAATTTAATAAATATTGAGACAGGAGATACTATAAGGTCTGTAATCAATATAAACAATCTTGATGATGAGGATTACCTTAACAATAATTTTTTGGTTATGTGTACAGAAGGTGGTATTGTAAAGAAAACTAAATTGGAAGCATACTCAAGACCGAGGGTAAATGGTATAAATGCTATAACTATTAGGGAAAATGATAGACTTTTAGATGTCAAATTAACTAATGGTGATAACCATATAATTATTGCAAAAAGATCTGGTAAAGCAATTAATTTCCATGAGAGTAATGTTAGACCCATGGGTAGAACGGCTTCTGGAGTCAGGGGAATTAAATTAGAGAATAATGATGACAGAGTAATCGGAATGATATGTGTATCTAGAGAGGACTCCGATCTATTAGTAGTTTCTAAGAATGGTTATGGGAAAAGATCTTCTATTGAAGATTATAGAATTACTAAAAGGGGAGGAAAGGGAGTTATGACTCTAAAGATTACTGATAAAACTGGGAATTTGGTTTCTATTAAGGAGGTTAAAACAAATGACCAGTTAATGATAATTAATAAATCTGGTATAACAATACGTACATCGATAACTGATGAAAATATAAGAGTAATGGGAAGAGCGACTCAAGGTGTTAAACTTATTAAGTTATCAGACGGTGACGAGATATCATCTGTTGCCAAGATTGAAGATCTGGGGGAGGAAGAAGAATAATTTATTTAAATTAGTCAAATAATACATATAAAATGAGACAATTATTAACTATTCTACTATTATTAATTACATTAAATGGATATTCCCAGTACAAGGGGACTCCTGGGAAGGCAAAATCTTCTTTGGAAAAGTCTATGTTGAAAACTGATATTGAGGAAAAGAGGGGCCTATTAACTATAGCTAAAGGTGAAATTGATGCCGCCATACTTAACGAAAAGCAAAATACAAAGGCTAATACATGGTTAATTAGAGGAGATGTTTATGCTGAAATTGCAAAATCTATACCTGATTTAGACTTAGAAGCAATCGAAAAGTCAGTAAGGGCATACGATAAGATTGGGATTGAAATTAGAACAAAAGACTTAACAATAATCCAAAATGTTAATGCGGGAAAACAAAATTTATCATCTTTCTTCATTAACAAGGCAATAACCGCCTTACAAGGATCGGGAGATCCTGATTATGAAGGAGCATATGATGCCTTTAATTTATCACTTAGGGTTAATCCATCTGATACTTTAGGTTTATTATATGGAGGGTTTGTTTCAGAACAGTTAAATAAATATGACGAGGCTTTGGATTTTTATGGTAAGTTAATGAGTATGAATGTCCTTAATTCAAAAAATTCAAATACAATCTACCAGAACTCTATAAATATATTATATCAAAATTGTGAATCTTTTGGAGAATGTGAATCTTTTGATAGAACTTCAACACTTATTAATAAAGCGAAATCTTTATTTCCCGATAATAACTATTACCCATCTGTAGAAATTAATATAGCGATGAGATTAGATAGGGTAGATGAGGCTAGAATGAAGATAGATGATAGGTTAAGTGAAGATCCAAATAACCCAAATCTACACTTTAACAGAGCAGTTTTGTATTATAATTTAGGACTTGCACTAACAGAAAATACTGATTTAGAGCAAAAAGTTAAGCTTGACACCTTAGATGCTGTATTTAAGGCTTCAATAGAATCATATAAGACAACTTTACAACTAGATCCAAATAATGACAGAGCATTACTTTACCTTTTAGATGCATATAAAGCTAACGCGAAACCATTTTATGATCTTGAAAGAAATTTAGATTTTTTAGCATTAAAAAATAAATATCAGTCTGAATCTGATAGACTAAAGAATGAGGGGAATATTAGGATTCAAGATGCTAAAGATTACGCAATATCTTATGTTGATTTAAAAGGTGATGAAATTTCAAATGAAGATATAGCTACCATATATCCTATTTTTTCAATTTTAAATGATTATGATAACCTCATTGAGATCTTAAATTTATCAATTTCAAGAGATGACAGTAATTTAGAATACCTTGAAGTACTCAGAAGTGCCTATATGGGTAAGAAAGATTATGAGAATGCTGAAAGAATTTATCAAATGATATTGTCAGCAGAATAGAATAGGCTTTGTTTTATTTGTTCTTATTTAAGAAGTCTTTAATTTCTTTAGAGTAATTAATTAATAATTCATTTGGAATGGGTAATAACAAATTATATTGAGTGATAAGCCATTTATTGTTCTTTTTAACTAAAACACCAGAGCCTCTAAAAACTCCATATTTTTTACTTTCAATTTCCTCATCAAACCAAGCCGTACTCTCATTTATGTAAATATTTCTTTTGATGGGTTTGTATGTCCATCCAACACCTTTTTTAAATCTATCTAGTGTATATTTTTTAAATTCATCAATATGCCACCTTTCTTTTGCATCTGTACCGTAAAAGACAGCTTCATTATCAAAAAGTGCTAAATATTTTTCACCATCAGCTTCGCTAGCATACTTATGTAGATTATTTAATACATGATTTATGCTTTCCTTATCATTAATCATCAATATTGATAAGTATATAAATAATAGTTTCATGAAATCCTATTTAACATAATATAAATTATATAACAATTATA
>CEUM01094408.1_pt1 | contig 33032 bp, 25 predicted proteins | sample 356421 | NCBI WGS metagenome assembly CEUM01 (sample SAMEA2622716, study PRJEB7988) | marine metagenome | biome: marine biome (ENVO:00000447); feature: surface water layer (ENVO:00002042); material: "saline water (ENVO:00002010), including plankton (ENVO:xxxxxxxx)" | depth 5 m
TTGATCAATCCATTACCATGCCCAAGCTCAAGGTCTTGCTGGCCGATGACAATGAACTCAACCGGCAGTTGGCGTCAACGCTGCTCGAAGAGCAGGGACACCAGTGCGTCAAGGTTGAAAATGGTGCATTGGCACTGGAGGCCTTGAAAACGGAACATTTTGACGTGGTCCTCATGGACGTGCAGATGCCGGTCATGGATGGCGTGTCTGCGACTCGCGCCATCCGAACACCCAACTCTGGCGTGCTCAGCCCCGATATCCCCATTGTGGCGCTGACGGCACACGCACTGATGGGAGACAGGGAGCGCTTCTTGGAAGCAGGCATGACGGATTACATTGCAAAGCCTATCAAGATCGATGAGTTTTATTCGACACTGGCACGGGTAGTTCTGGGCCGTGAGGTTAAACAGAAGAAGCGTGCTGTTGCGGCAAAAAAAGAGGTTGCTTCGGAAACCTTTGATCGTCAGACTGCTCTCGATATGCTGGGTGGTCGTAAGGACCTGCTGAGCCGAATGGACGAGATTTTCATCCGCGATGTTCCCGGAGAACTTGAAGAGTTACGAAATAATATCAATGATATGCACTGGGAGGACGCACAGCGCATGGCGCACTCCATTAAGGGTTCCTCAAGAACCGTAGGCGCTTCTCGATGCGGAGCGGTTGCCGAACAGATGGAGTTCTTTTGTCGCCAGCGGGATGGTGTGTCTGCTTCGAAAGAGTTGAAAACACTTGAATCAGAGGTTGAAAGCGCGTTAACGTTTATTCGTACTGACACGCAGTAAATGAAGTTGAGCAACTTTCCAAGGAGCGAAAGATGAAAACTATAATGGTCGTAGATGACGCACCGATGATTCGGGAGCTGATTAAATCAGTGCTCGAAGCCGAGGGGTTCGATGTGGTTGAGGCGGCTGATGGCGAAGAAGCCATTCGCCTGTTTCAGGACAAGGAAGTGGACCTCTCGATTATTGATATCTTTCTGCCGAAAAAGGGCGGACTGCAGGTGATGGGCGAGCTTATCAAATCGGAAAAGCCCCATAAATTCATCGCCATTTCCGGTGGAGAGGCGTTTAACCCTGAAGCAATCGTGGAATTGGCCAAGGTCTTTGATGTGGTGGATACGTTCACCAAGCCGATTGATACACGCAAGCTGGTCGAAACAGTCAAAAAGGCATTGGCTGAATAAACGGCTGAAAATCGAATTGTGTGAGGAAGAGCGAAAACCAATATGGTTTTTTCTCTTCCTTTTTTATTGAGATAGTCTATCCGCCTGATAGATAAAGCTAGCGAACGTCGACTGTTATGCCTTCGTTGACGTAGAACAGGATCGTGTACTTGAGCTGGAGCTGATCCACGATGGTTTCCATGGATTTTTCACCGATGCCTGTCAGTCGAACATAGGTGTTCCGATGGTCGCCGTCGCTTGCCACGAAAACGCTGGAAATGGACAGACCCATTTCCTTGATGTCGCAGAGCAGTTCGGAGAGCGGGAATGTTTCCGGGTTGAGGCGGAATGCCAACTGAGCTCCCGGCTGAGTGGAGCCGGAAACGGAGCAGAGAAAGCGCAGGACGTCAATCTGGGTGATGATGCCTACGAGTTTGCCGTCCTCAATGACCGGCAGTCCGCCTATCTTGTGGCGAACCAGCAGGTCGGCGACCTCATCAATGGCCGTGTCCGGGCTGACGGTGTAAGGGTCCAGCGTCATGATATCGCCTGCAGTGAGGGTGTAGAGCCCGCCTCCGGTATGTGTGACGGCATCGCCGGGGATGAATTTCGATGGCATGGCGTCCCGAATGTCACGGTCTGATATGATGCCTGCCAACCGTCCTCTGCTGTCGAGGACCGGGAATTGTCGAATGTTTTTCTCGTGCAGAATTTCCGCCGCATCCATGATCGACGAATTGACCCCAAGCGATAGCACATTGACTGTCATCCAATCTCGAACCAGCATCATTCCCCGCCTTTATCGTTGCCTGACCCCTGAACCGGAACCCGTTGAACTCTTGTAATCCCTCGACAGGTAAAATGCAACGGGAACAGTAATTACAGTGTGTCCAGTGTCTCGCCAACGACCTTTGCCAGTGCCTGAATACGAGGACGGAGTTTGCGAATTTCAGGCTCCACCTGTTCAAAGGTTTCATGATAGCACCGCTTCTCCAGTTGGCGGGATGTCTCCACAATGTCCATTGCCAGCACATGACTGGCAATGTTGGTGATGGAGTGGAGCACTGCCCCCAGGTCTTCAAGGTTGGCGGATTCAAGGCTGGCATCCAGGTTCTCCATATGGTTGTCGGCTTCCACCAGAAACAGGGTCAGGATTTCCTTGAGCAGGGATTGATTGCCGTCGAAACGGTTGGTGAGGCTTTCCAGGTCCAGGGTGACAACAGGGGCTGCATCGCGTTTGGGAGTCGCTCCGGATGGCATGGCCGGACCGGAACCCTGTTTGGTTGTTTTGCCTGCAACGGCCCGGGCAATGGCTGCGGAGAGTTCCTTCATGTCCACGGGTTTGCTGACATAGTCATCCATTCCGGCGGCAAACATGCGATCCTTGTCGCCTTTCATGGCATAGGCGGTCAGCGCTATGATAGGAATGTCGCTCTTGAACTCTTTACCCGTATGCTTCCGAATGATGCCGGTTGCTTCAATGCCGCCCATTTCCGGCATCTGGATATCCATGAGTATGAGGTCTATGTCATGTCCCTGCCTTTTGAGAGTTTCGAGCACGGCCACGCCATTCTCGGCCACGATCACGTTGTGGCCGAACATGGTCAGGAAATGAACAAGGAATTTCTGGTTGAGCAGGTTGTCCTCGGCCAGAAGGATGTTCAGGTGCATGCCGGTGGGGATGGAAGACGTTGATGTGACATGAGGAGTCGCTTTGTTTTGTGATACGCCGAGACAGACGGTAAAGGAAAACGTGCTGCCTGAGCCGTATTCACTCTCCACGTGGATGGTTCCGCCCATCATTTCGACGAATTCCTTGGATATGGTCAGGCCGAGTCCGGTTCCCTGATGTTTTTTCCTCACTGAACTATCGACCTGGGTGAAGCTCTCGAACACCGTGCCGAGCATGTCTTCGGGGATACCTTCGCCGCTATCCTGCACTTTGAACAGCAGGCATATTGCGTCTTCCCTCTTTTCCATCACCTCCACGGTGACATCAACAAATCCCCGTTCGGTAAATTTCATGGCGTTGCTGATGAGATTGCGAAGAATCTGTCCCAGCCGATCCGGGTCTCCATGGACCATGTTCGGGACGGCCCCGGAAACCATATGGTTCAGGGAGACAGGTTTTTTCTCAGTCATGGGTGCGAATTGACGAACGGTGCGTTCCACCAGAGGACGTATCTCGAAATCTTCAGGTTTCAATTCGAGCTTGTGGGCTTCGATCTTGGAAATATCCAGCACGTCGTTGATGATGGCCAGTAGTGAACGGGCCGCATCACGGATCATGTCGATGTGCTCCCGCTGCTCCTCGTTCAGTCCGGTGGTGATGGTCATCTCGGCCATGCCAAGAATGCCGCTGATGGGAGTGCGGATTTCATGGCTCATGTTGGCGAGGAAGGTACTTTTCGACTGACTCGCTTCCATTGCCATGGTCTTGGCTATCTCGGCAGACCGGTTGGCTTCCTTCAACTGGCTTTCCATTCGGTTGCGTAGGATTGCAGCGCCAAACATGTCGGCGACCATGGTCATGGATTCGATCTCGACCGGCAGCCAGTCCCGCTCTTCCTCGTGCTCGGAAAGGCCGATGAATCCCCACCACTTGTCGGCAACGAAAACAGGCATCAGCAGGATGGACTTCGCTTCGGTCCGTTCAAAGAATTCCCGCTCTGTTGATTGAAAGCTGCGGATTTTACCGGCAACCACCTTGCGTCTGCTCAAAACGCCATGCCAGCGGTCAAAAGTGGGGGAAAACGTCTGTCGGTGCATCTCGGGTTGGCCGATAATGGGGGTCACGTTCTCCGCTGTCCATTCGTGGGTCATGGATACCATGGCCGGGCTGTCTGTTTCCGATTCAAGTTGGAAAATAAACACTCTGGAGACTTCCGTGGCCTTGCCAAGGGCTTTGAGTGCTTCGTCCGTCCCCTTGTGCCATTCGCCTTCCCTGAGAAATTTTTCTGCGAACGCCCCGACAACCTGCAGGATGGCATCCCGTCGAAAGAGATAATTTTCGAATTCTCGTTCAGGCGTCACGTCGCGGACCATACCGTATGCCCCGGTCATGGTGCCGTCCGGGTCATGGGTCACTCGTCTGTGCAGGTGGAGGTACTTCAGATTGCCTTCCGGGTCCTGAATCCGGTACTCGAAATCAAGAGGCCATCCTTGCTCTAGGGTCGCCTTGTTGGCCTGATCATAGATCTCACGGTCTTCAGGAAGAACGAATTGTCGAGCGCTGGCGAAATCCGTCAGTCTGCCGTCGTCGTTGAGGATTCGGCGGACGCCTTTGGACCAGCGTGGCATATGGCCGAAATCCATTTGCCATGTTCCGATTCGGGCGGTTTTCTCCACCCATTCAAAAAGCTTCTGCTGTTGTTTCAGGTGCCCTTCAAGGTCACGCTGCCGCACGACATTACGTATCAGTCGTTGCATGTCTCCTTGGGTTATCTCTTCACGGCTGAATACTTCAAAAGCTCCGGATTCCAGTGCTTTCTGTTGTTCCTGATCATCTGAACCGATGAAGACCGGACAGGTGTCGTGCTCCTGGCAGATGCGGTTGATGGCGCGAGGCCATGAGGTGTCGTCGCTGTCCGGTATAAGCAGAACAATGTCGGGTTCCATTTCTTCCAGCTTGCGAACGCCACGCGATAGCTGGGCATATCGATAGACGGTCACCGTCATGTCTCCGGAAAGCTCCGAAAACAGTCGTTCTTCCGGCTTTTTCCCGGCCAGGATCACCATGCGTAATTCCGTACCCATTATTCTGCTCCACTGCTGAGTCACAAAGGTATGAATGAAATATATTAGCCAAATCACGTAATTACGCAAGGATAACTATATTATAAGGAGCAGTTGGCTGGTTTTTGGCGGGTGAGAAATGATGCAATAACCTCCTTTTATCGTCTGCAAAGTCAAACGGTTAGCGTAGTTGCGCACTTGCGTTCCCTGTAAAGGGAGAGTATAGGTGATAGTAGGGTAGCTTCAGTCCAAAGGTGTTGTGGTTATGTCTTGGGAAGCCGCTCAATAAAGGGTGTTCCATGATGGCACGGTCTCTCAGTTGGATAATCTCCATACTGCTGCATACGGTCTTCGCCGTGGTGCTGTCATATGGTGTGCATTATCCCGACTTGCCGCTCGAGAAACTCATGGAAGTGGAGTTGACCCGGGTGCTTCCGCAGGAAGACATTGTGGTCGTAAAAACGCCACTACCTCCACCCCCTTCTCCTGTTCAGGAGCAGAAACAGGCATCGGACTCCCCGCAAGTCGCTCAGGCCCTGCCGGAAAATGAGACCATCGTGCTTGATGATGCGCCTCCTCCGCCCCTGGCTCCACCCTCACAATCGATACCTGTAGAGCCGGAGCAGCCACAGGCGGCGCCGGACTTTGAACCCATAAGCCCTGTGAAAGTCGCAGAGGATGAAAAGCTGCAACCTCAGGTGTCCCAGCCTGTCGCAGATGCTCCCAGTGTGGAGGATGCGGTCAATCGCATTGACGTCCGCAAGGGCGATACAATCGTCCATCGCGGACATGAGGCGCGTTTCGGGCGGGCGCTCATGGCCGACTATTATTCCTATTCATCCACAGAGTTCTCCGGTCAATTCAAAACACAGGATGATCGAACCATCACCATCATCGATGCCAGGGACACCGAGTATGGTCGTTTCCTTATCTATGACTCCAAGCACAAGACCCTTCGTCGGCTCAAGGAATTCGGTAAGTATGTTTATACCATAGGTCCTTCCGTCTATGCCGATGAACCGATAATCGGAACCGTGACCTTCCTGGCCAAGAATGATCGTATCGAGCGATTCATTCTGACATCGGACGATGACCGGATGGCGCATTATCCGCGCAAGGTGCACATCAGGGAGCAGGAAGTACAGCTGCCGACCAATCATGGTATCCGGACAGCGTATGTTTCCATGCCGCCATATGGAGATGGGCAGCCCGGCGTGGTTCTCGTTCAGGGCAACCGATGTGTTCAGCCGGGGTTGGTGCAGGGAGTGACCCGGGCATTGTCCTCCAATAACCTGTGTGCGCTCTCGTTTCAGCCACGACAGTGCACTGGCGATGTGGAACGGAAGGATACCGATGCCGAGATAGTTGAGGATATTCGAGCGGCTGTGGCGCATTTTCCCTCTCTTGCCAGGGTGGACACATCCCGAGTCGGACTGTGGGGCCACGGGCAGGGCGTTCCCTTGGCTATCCGAGCGGTTCGGGCTGGAGGTGCATTGCAACCGGCGTTTCTGGTGTGCATGCTCAATGAAAATGTGAATGTGGATGAGATGCCGACCAAGGCTGTCTTAAACGAACTTTCCATGCCGGTAATGTGGTTTTTCTCCGGTTCGGAAGTGGGAAGGTGGAATGATTTTGTGGATACCCTCGAAGCGCTTCGGGACTCTGTGGGGAAGGAATTCACCATAGTCATGGCTCCCATGCGTAAAAAGGGGAAAGCTGCCGAGGTCCTGGGTTCCAACGCCGCCTGGGTTGAGAACGTTGCTGAAGACCATATTCGGGTGGTGGCTTCGTGGATTAAAGGTCGGTCTCGATAAATAATGAGATAGTGATGGGCTAATTATGCGTCCTCCTTTCATTTGTTTGTCTATTAGGATATGCTGGGCAGCCTGTTGAATTTCTTGTGGAACATTTGTGACTAGTCAAAACAATGAGTGATTTACCTGTCGAATATAGCTGGGACATCTCCCAACAGTTGGAATCGAATCCGCATCTCTTCAAGCTGATTCTTGGGGCCTCCGGTGTTGCCATGTCGCTTCGGGATACGGAGTTGCGTCCCATTTACATGAATCAGGCCTTTTTGGATTACTACGGCTATTCAGAACATGAAGCGCGCAACAGCCAGAAAGATAAGGTTCTGACGAAAGAGACCATCCGTTTGTATGACGAGGAGGTCTTGCCTGCATTGCGCGCTGGGCAGAGCTGGGAAGGCGAATACTCCATCCGCACTGCCAGCGGTCGGCAGTGCATGGTTTTGGGCCGATTTGATCCGGTTCTGGACAAGGAAGGGCGTTTCAAACTCGCTGTTTCAGTCATGCGCGACGCAAGCCATTCGCTCAAGCTGCGTAATGCGTTGACGCAGACAGAACGGCATCTGAAATTTCTGAGCGAAAACACCAGTGACTGTTTGTTTCGTCTTCGGCTGCAGGACGGGCGATACGACTACATAAGCTCGGCCGTGAAATCCATTACCGGATACACGCCCCAGGAGTTTTACCAGACCCCCCGCCTCTTTGATCAGTTGGCACCTGCGGAGTGGAAGGAAACACTGGCTCTTTGGTGGCGAGAAATTCAGGGCGGTAACTGCCGCTACGAATATACCATGCCCATCCGTCACAAAACCCTTGGTATTCGTTGGGTGAACCAGCGAGTGACCGTGGTGAACGATGACAAGGGTGCTGCCATAGCCGTTGAAGGCATCATCACTGATGTGACCAAGGCCAAGGAAGCCGAGGAAGCACTGAAGGCCAGCGAAGAGAAATTCCGTTTTCTTGCCGAACGTATGACCGATGTGGTCTGGCTCATGGATAACGACATGAATTTCATTTACGCCACACCTTCCGCCAAAAAACTGTGGGGATATACGCCCGATGAGATGGTCCGGCTGGACTATCGGGAGCTGTTCACGGATGTGGGACTGGGCATGCTCAAGGAAGCGTATGAGTTGCGGGCCCTTGCCGAGGCTCGTGGCGACTACGAGTACGTCAATCATCTTGAGATGCCCCACATCCATAAACATGGCTACTGGGTCTGGTCCGATACGTCTGTTCGACGGCTCTATGATCACACCAATCGGCCTGTTGGCTATCAGGGTGTTTCGAGAGATATCTCAGATCGCAAGGATTCGGAAAACGCATTGCGGGCCAGTGAGCAAAAATATCGCTTACTGGTTGAAAACGTGACCGACGTTGTCTGGACCCAGGACAACATGTCCCGGTTCACCTACGTTACGCCCTCGGCCGAACAGCTGTGGGGGTATCCCGTGGAAGAGTTGATGCAGCTCGATTATCGGGATTTGTTCACCCCGGAATCACGATTGCTGCTTGAGCAAGCCAAGACACAGCGCAAGGCGGTCGAGGTCCGCGGAAATTACACCGCCAACGAGCGACAGGTTTTCGAGCACTTGCGCAAAGACGGGACAACTGTCTGGGCGGAAAGTGTTGTTCGTCGCACATTCGATCCCAATGGAACCCCGTCGGGATATCTCGGTGTCAGCCGCGATATTACTGAACGAAAGAGTGCTGAAAACGCACTGTTGCAGAGTGAAAACCGTTTCCGCTCGCTCTTTGAAGAATCTCCCATATCCCTTTGGGAAGAGGATTTGACGAAGCTCAAACAGTACTTTGATGAGCTTAAGGAGCAGGGGGTCGTTAATTTCAGGGAATATTTTTATGCGCACCCCGAAAGTCTCGCCCATTGCGCGTCACTTGTGGAGGTGGTCGCCGTCAATAAGGCGACCCTTGATCTGCTGCGGGCCAGTGACAAAGAGGATCTGATAGGTAACCTGGACAAGGTCCTGACAGAAAGCTCCATGGCTGCCTTCACCGAGGAGATGATTCTGCTGGCTTCGGGTGGGTGTGAGTATTGCGGTGAAATTACCCACCGGACGCTGACAGGCGAAGAAATATGGGTCGTGGTGCATTTTCTAGTTCCCCCCGAATACAAGGATTCCCTGTCCAGGGTCATTGTTTCGCTCATTGACGTCACGCCGCGCAAGCGGGCCGAGCAGGCATTGGTGGAGTCGGAAGAACGCTACCGTGTGGTTGTCGAGAATGCGCAGGAAGGCGTCATGATCATTCAGGACGATAAATCTCTGTTCGTGAATGAGGCACTGGAGGAAATGTTGGGCTATTCCGGTGACGAGTTGCAGGACAGAAAGCTTCAATCCCTTGTGTTTGAAGAAGATGCGCAGCAGGGGAATCTGTTCTTTAGGCGAAGCTATGCCAATGATTCCGAAGAAGAATTTACGACATTGCGGTTGAAGACGAAACAGGGCGAAATCAAGTGGGTTACACTCAACATCAAGCCGATCATGTGGGGAGGCAGACCGGCCCGCATGGAAATCGTGACGGATATTACGCCGCACAAGATGCTGGAAAAAGAGTTGCGTATGGCGCATGCCCAGATGGAGGAGCGGGTCACTCGTCGTACTGCGGAACTCTCTAAAGCCAACCTTTTGCTCACTACCGAGATCGAAGAACGACGTAAGGCAGAGGAGCAGATTCTTACGCTGACCCAACAACTCATTCGCGCTCAGGAAGACGAACGACAGCGCATTTCCCGCGATCTGCACGATAATGTCGCTCAGGATCTGTCTTCAATCGTATTGAACATGGAGACATTGTTCGATGGCGGTGGAGCAGTTGAGCCGGTGATACGGGAGCGGGTTCGATCCGTGGCAAAAGTTGTCCGCGGAGCCGTGGCTTCGGTGCGACATATTGCCTATGGTCTGCGTCCGCCTGTGCTGGACCAGCTCGGTCTGAGCAGGACATTGAAGCAATTGTGCAATGAAACCGCTGGACGTACACCCATGGACGTGGTTTTTTCGGCTGTAGGTATTGAAAACATAAAGTTGAGTCTTGATACGGAAATTCATATATACCGCATGATTCAGGAAGCGTTGAACAATGTCTGCAAACATGCTTCGGCCTCGAACTGTTCAGTGCGACTTATAGGCAGCCATCCTGATCTTCTGGTTCGGGTGGCGGATAACGGGAGTGGGTTTGACGTGGAGCAGCGACGAACCGAGGTCGTTGACGAAAAACGCATGGGCTTGAAAAGCATGGAAGAGCGGGCGCGAATCATCGGTGCGACCATGGATATCCGCTCGAAAAACGGGATAGGAACACGGATTACGTTTAGAGTACCAATAAAGGACGCCAGGAGTCGTTAGATGAAGTTGATGATAGTAGACGATCACCCTCTATTTCGTGAGGGGTTGAAAACCATGATTTCCCGGGATTCCCGCTTCACTGTGGTGGCTGAAGCAGGAAATGGGAAAGAGGGAATGGCTCTAGCGAAAAAGCATGAGCCGGATATCATGCTGGTGGATATTTCCATGCCGGGTAAAAACGGCATCCAAATCGTTCGAGATCTTAAGGACGTGTTGCCAGATACGCGTTTCATCATCATATCCATGCACTCGGAGGCCGATTATATCGTGGAGTCGTTCAGGGCCGGTGCCACCGGATATCTGATCAAGGAATCGGCAGCCTCCAACCTCATTCGCGGCCTTGATACCGTAGCTCGGGGTGAACTCTTTCTCGACAGCGCTCTCTCACAGGAAGTGATCTTTCGTTTGTTACAGGCCAAGGACAGCAAAAGTGAAGACAGCGGCGAACCGTACTCTTCCCTCACGGCCCGCGAGCAGGAAGTCATGCGAATGCTGGCCGAGGGCTTAACCACCAAAGAGGTGGCCGCCAAACTGTTCATCAGCCCGAAAACAGTAGAGAATCATCGAACCAACCTGATGAAGAAATTGGGTTTGCAGAGCACTGTGGAGCTGATTCGTTACTCGGCACGGCTTGGACTGATCGATCTGGATACGTGGGCGATTTAGTCTCTGGAATGGATGCCGGTGTTACCGGACCATTATATTTTTTCAATATTATTGGTAGAATTGTTCACACTCGATCTACTTTTTGATAAATTTTTGGAAGTTGAATATGCGTCCAATCGTATGCCCTCTTCTATCACTCGTTTGCATGAGGATTAACTATGCTGGATAATATGAGTTTGAAATGGAAAGTCCTGTTCCTGGCCATTGCTGGCCCAATTGTTGTCGCAGTGGTCTTGGCTGTGCAGCAAGTCATGCAGATCGAGCGTTCCAGCCATGAAGATATTCTGAATCAGAGCCGTGCGGTCATTCTTATGGCAGAAGCGGCTCGTGACGAGATGTCCAAGAAGTTGAGCATGGGAGTTATCAGGCCCTTTGACGAGATTGAGTCGCAGGAAGCGCTCCTTGAAGCCGTTCCCATCATTACAGCCATCAATATGGCTAAACGCAATGCGGAAAAGATGGATTATGATTTTCGTGTTCCCAAGGTCTCACCGAGAAATCCGGACAACACACCAACGCCTCAGGAACTGAAAATCCTGGAAGAATTGAAAGCCAAGAACCTTGAGGAACTGGTTGTCGTGGAAGACGACAAGATTCGTTATTTCAAGCCCATTCGCCTGACTGAAGAGTGCCTCTACTGCCACGGTAATCCCAAAGGGTCCAAGGACCCGTCCGGTGGCATCAAGGAAGGATGGAAAGTCGGCAGCATTCACGGCGCATTCGAAATCATCGCATCCCTCGACAGGGCTGATGCAAAGATCATGGACGCCAAAATCTATACGGCGCTCAGCACGCTGGGCATTCTGGCCGTCATCGGAGTGGGTGCTTGGTTCCTGGTCAATATGGTCATAGTCTCCCCACTTATGCGTATTCGTGACTTTGCCGGTTCAGTGGCCGGTGGTAATCTTGATGTGGAGCCGGAAGGCAAGTTCTCTGCCGAGTTGGCTGTCATGAAGGAATCCATCGAGACAATGGTCGCCAACCTGCGGACAAAGATGCTTGAAGCGGCACAGAAGCAGGAGGAGGCCGAGGAATCGAAGATTCGGGCTGAAGCTGCCACGGGCGAAGCCAAGGAGCAGGAACGGATAGCCAATGATCTGCTGGAGAAGGTGCAGCGTGTCGCCAGAGATGCTCTGGTTATTGCCGAGCAGGTGACCAGTGCAGCGGACCAGCTTTCTGCCCAGTCCGAACAGGTCATGCGTGGTGCTGATGTTCAGCGAGAACGTACCGCGCAAACGGCCACGGCCATGGAAGAAATGAACGCCACGGTACTCGAAGTCGCCAGAAACTCCGCAAGCTCTGCTTCGTCGGCTCAGAAGGCCAAGGATCAGGCGCAGGAAGGTGCGGCTATTGTCGAAGACGTTATCGCTTCCATCAGCAAGGTGCATGAACTCACTGTGACGTTGAAGCAGTCCATGGATCAGTTGGGATCGCAGACAACTGACATCGGCCAGATCATGAATGTGATTGAAGACATTGCCGATCAGACAAACCTCCTCGCGCTCAATGCCGCCATTGAGGCCGCCCGTGCGGGTGAGGCAGGACGCGGATTCGCCGTCGTCGCCGATGAGGTCCGCAAGCTGGCCGAAAAGACCATGGATGCCACCAAGGAAGTGGGCAACGCCATCAAGACGATCCAGAAGGGCGCGTCCGCCAACATCCAGAGCGTGGATACGGCAGCTAGTGCTGTTGAAACGGCCACCAGCCTCGCCAACAAGTCGGGAGAATCACTGGGGCTGATTGTTACCTATTCGGATGAGGCATCCGGGCAGGTCCAGTCCATTGCCACCGCAGCCGAGCAGCAGTCGGCAGCCAGTGAGGAAATCAACCAGGCTGTTGACGATATCAATCTGATCGCCAGCGAAACGGCGGATGGCATGAGCCAGTCTGCCCAGGCAATCACTGAGTTGGTCCACCTCTCCAATGAACTGCGTCGCCTCATTGACGAAATGAACGAGTAGTTCTGACTGACAAAATAACAATGGGCCGTGCACCAATCTGGTGTACGGCCCTTTTTCATTCATAAAGAAAGCCCCGATTCGCTGAACCGGGGCTTTGATTTTTGAGTAGTGGTGATGTTCTATTTGCCGAATGGGCATTTGGGGAACGAGCAGGTCTTGCAGGTCATGCAGAAACCGCCTTCTCCAAGGCTTGCCAAATCCTTTCGGGTGAGTGTCTGTCCGGCCAGCATGCGGGGCAGCACGATATCAAACGCCGTGGTTTTGTAGAACAGGGCGCATGCGGGCACACCGATGATCTGAGCTGTTCTGATCTTGCCCACGAGGGTCATGGTGCCGGGGAGCATGGGCACGCCGTAATGGTCGTCCTGAAGGCCTGCATCGACCAGAGCGGCACGTGTCACGTCATCCGGGTCCACGGACATGCCGGCAGTGGTGATGATCATGTCGCACCCGGCATCCAGCATGCTTGTTGCCGCACTGGTGATGGCCTCCCTGTCGTCCGGTACGATTTCCGAGCGGAGCACTTCACTGCCCAGAGCAATAACTTTGGACGTGATGATGGGGATGAACTTGTCTTCGATCAATCCCTGAAAGACTTCAGTGCCGGTCACCAGAATGCCGACTTTTGCCTTGCGCAGGGGGAGAATCTCCAGAACCGGCCCTTCGCCCAGCGCGGTGATGGCGCGGCTGAAACGATCGCGCGAGATGTAGAGCGGAATGGCCCGTGTTCCTGCCACGCCTTTGCCTTCGGGCATGAGCGATCCGTGATGGCGGGTGGCGAGCATGACATCGGGAGAGAGGTTGAAGCGGTTCAGTGCTTCGCGGTCAATGGAAAGCATGCCGGGCTTGTCGGCAAAGAAGTTGATCTTTCCTTCGTCCGGGTCTGCGTCATAGCGGATTCCATCACCGGCCATGCGTTTGGCAAAGGCTTTGACTGCCTCGTTCTCATGTACCCAGTCGTCACCCGGCAGGTCGTCTTCCACGTAAACATTGTATTTACCAATACGCTGCAGACGGCAAACATCACCGATATCCAGTGTCTCACCGGCTTTGGTCACCGGTCCTTTGGATTCACCGGGAACGATGCCGGTCATGTCGTGAGCCGCCTTTTTGCCGACAGCCTCTTCTACAGGGATGGAGTGCAGTGGCGGCGCGTCATCCGCGCATTCGGCGCCTTCCATGGATGCAAAGGGTGCTTCGCCCTGACAGCCGCGACAGATGGAACCATCGCTGCCCGGATAGGCTTCCTTGCATACAGGACACTCATCAATGGTGGTCATGTGACCGTGTCCGAGATATTTTTTGTCGATGGTGATGGGGCGAATGGAGCAGATGGTGTCACCGGCTTCTTCGATTTCGGCAAAGAGCTTGTCGGTATCCTGTTCCGCTTTGGGCGTTTTCTTCATGAACCAGTTGTATATTTCAGGATAGCGGGCCAGTTTTTGCTGGTCGATGGCCACACGGAACCCCTCACCTGTATATTTGTCATAGAGAGATACGGCGTAACGACCCAGCAGTTTGACTTTCATCCAGTTGTTACCGGTGGAGCAGAGGGTCAGCAACTGGACCGCGTCAGGCAGGCACTTCCCCGATTCGACCATGGCCTCGAACAATGTTCCTTCCGGGAGGCGGGATTTGGCCGCTTCAACCATATAACCGCCGATCAGCAGGCCGGGGGCCGGATAGCCGTGAAATTCTTTCGCTTTTTGCTTAAATTCTTCAAACGTGTATTCACCGATATTCATCGTAACCTCGTCAGTAGTGGTGTTATACCCCAGTGGGGTATTCTGAACGCAACGCGCAGTCAAGGAAAAGGACTATGCCACGGTCACGCCTTGGGTGCAATAATTTGGGTGATGGCACGACCATGCTTGGCACATTCGTCAACGCATTCACGGCAGTTGCTGCATTCCAGTTCAAGGTAGGACTGCTTTGCTTTCGGGTTGAGCAGGAGTGGACAGGCATTGCGACACGGGCTTTTACCTGGGGCGCAGGTGCATTTTTGGGGATCGTACATGATTCGGAGCCGTTTGGGGCTGAATCGCTGGACGAGCATGAGCAGGTAGGATTGGGGGCAGCAGTATCGGCACCACAGGCGCATGCCCGAGACCAGATCAACGGTCATGGCACCCAGCAGCAGGATGACGCCAACAGGAAAGGAACCGACCAGAAACCATGTTTGTGCGGCACGAGTATACCAGCCTGGCAAGGAGAGGTGGTTGAGGATTGGCGGCAGGCCAAGTACGACAATGGCTATCAGAACCATGGATATGACGATGGTTTTGACGGCAAATCCGCTGATGCGCCGTTTGTAGCGCGTGTTGCGCACACGGCGGTTGAGGCTTTGGTTCAGCTCGGAAATCAGTCCATATGGGCATATCCACGAGCAGAATACCGCGCCAAGAAAGGCGGCAATGACGAGTGCTATCAGTGAGCCAATGATAAGGTTCATGCCGGGCGACCCGGAAGTTATGGCAACCTGCACGGCAGTCAGAGGGTCGGCCAACGGGACGCCGAAGACAGTACATGACAGAAAGTTACCGCGAATCTGATTGAATCCGTTGGCATTGAGCCATGGGATGAAAATGAACAGGGCGGCAATGGAAATCTGTGTGGCACGTCGAAGCATCTTGAGTTTGCTCATGCTACTTCTCCGAATGCAGCAGTTGTCGCGCTGGCACCGTGCTGATGGCTTTTTTAGGACAGACGTATTCGCACACCCCGCACCCGACGCAGGCCTCTGTTATGACGGGAAGCTGTCCTTTTACGAGGATGAGTGCCGAATTGCGTAGCGGGCATTTTTCAAAGCAGGTTCGACAGATGATCGTACCCTGATAGGTGTAGCATTCATCCTTGTGAAGGATGGCAAAACCCATATCCGCCTTTTCGATGGGGACATCATCGAGTGCTCCGGAGGGGCATACCGGAGGGCAGCGCATGCAGAGATAGCAGGGTACGTCAGAAGGAACAATCCTCGGCGTTCCATTTTGAATGGGATCACCGCCGGGAAACAGGGATATGGAGCCGTAAGGGCAGACCTGAGCACACTGGCCGCAATGAATGCACTTTTTCAGGAAGGTTTCTTCATTGCCCCCGCCGGGTGGTCGAAAGTAGGGCTTCTCCATGGGCGTGATACTCCAGGCCCGGGCTTCGGGGACGAGTCCGAAGCCCGGGGTTGAGAGAGGGTGACGGTCAGGCTGTCGGCTGGAGGTGGGCCTCATCCCTGTCCAACTGCTCATCTTCCACATTGACAAAGGTCGTATAAGCCGCAAGGGCGCCGGGAAAGGATTCCAGTTCCCTCATCCGGTCTTCCAGACGGCTGGATGGTATTTCACCGACGACCACGAGGTATTGGCCGTCATGGTCGCCGTAGAGCGTCAGGTCTTCTTCGGCCTCAATACGTTCCTTCACGGATTCGAGGTGGCTGCTCATGACATGGAGCATGATTCCGGTGATAGCCATTATGCTTTCTCCACTCTGCAAGCGCAGATTTTGAATTCCGGCTGCTTGGAGCCGGGATCGATGGCGTCGATGGTCAGTTCGTTGACCACAAGTTCGGGGTCAAACCATGGCACGAATACCAACCCCGGTTCGCAGACATCGCCCACACGGGCATCAAAGAGCATGTCCCCGCGCCGGGTGATGACCTTGACCTTGTCACCGTGGTTGATACCCATCCGGCTGGCGTCCTTGGTGTTCACCTCCACATAGGCATGGGGGAATGAACGGGCGATCTCCGGGACCTTTCCAGTCATGGTCGCCGTGTGCCAGTGATCAATGACGCGGCCGGTGGTCAGTGTGAACGGGAACTCCCCGCCAGCGGGTTCTGCAGCAGCCTTTTGCGGACGCATCCAGACAACAGCCCTGCCATCGGGCTTGCCGTAGAAGTGATACTTGTCGGGATAGTCCTCGGGGATGTTCGGATCTTCACCACGCACATAACGAATGGTGGTGCCGGGGTGGTCTTCCGTAGGACAGGGCCACAGTATGCCCGATTCCTTGATGAGTCGTTCGCGGGTGATTCCGGCAAAGTTGTATGGGGTCATGGCAGAGACCTTTCGCCACTCTTCCCATACGTCGTCAGAGTTCTCGTAGGGTATGAGATTCGGGTCCACGCCGATTCGTTTTGCCAGCTCCACCAGAATGTTGACGGACGGGCGACACTCACCCGGCGGATCAATGGCCTTTTCGACAAGGGCGTACCGACGCTCGGTGCAACCGTATACGCCGCGGCGCTCCACCCAGAAGGCGGGCGGGAAGACCACGTCGGCGTATTGCATGCTGATGGCGTCGGAAAACGCTTCTATGGATACGAGGAATGCTTTCTTGAGACCTTCCTCGTACTTCTTGATGTTGGGGAGTGACTGGGCCGGATTGGTACACAAGGTGAGCAGGGTTTTGACCTTGCCCTCATTCATCGCGTTGAATAGGGCCATGGTGTGCAGCCCCGGCTTTGGATTCAGTGAATCCTGCGGCAATCCCCATTGCATCTCCAGCTGGTTGCGGTGTTCCTTTTTGGCTATGACCCGCCCGGCAGGAAGAAGATGCGAGAGGCCGCCGGTATCGCGAACGCCGCCACAGGCGTTGGGCTGACCGGTCAGAGACAGTGGCGTTGACCCCGGTTTGCCGATCTTGCCCGTGATCAGATGCAGATTGTGGATCAGGTTGTTGGCCCACACGCCGCGGATGCGCTGGTTGATGCCCATGCACCACAGGGAGGTGGTTGCCGTGGACTGGGCAAAGGTCAATGCCGCTTCGCGAATCTGCGCAGCCGGAACGCCGCAGAGCGGTTCCACATCTTCCGGTTTATAGTCCTGCAGGAACGCCTTGTACGCTTCAAAATCGACCTTTTGTTTGTCATTGGTCATGAAGTTTACGTACTTGTTGTGGAAGCGGTAATCATCCAACTCCTCATGGACTATGACGTAGGCCATGGAATTGAGTATCGCCAGATCACTGCCGGGTTTCATGTTCATGTGCAGGTCGGCGATGCGGGAGGTGTTGGTACGACGCGGATCACAGACGATGATCTTGACGTTCTTGTCGTTTTGTTTGCGGGCCGCAATTCGGCGGAACAATACCGGGTGGCACTCCGAGGTGTTCGATCCGATGATGAAGAAACAGGTGGCTGCATCAAGGTCTTGATACGACCCCATCGGTTCATCCTTGCCGAAGGTCGAAACATACCCACCCACGGCCGAAGCCATGCAGAGTCGGGGGTTGCCTTCGACATTATTGGATTTCAGTCCTGCCTTGAATATCTTGGATGCAAGATAGGTCTCTTCGGTGAGCGCCTGTCCTGATCCATAATAGGCCACTGAGTCCGGGCCTGATGAAGCGAGGGCTTCCTTGAATTTGGATGCCGCCAGGTCCAGGGCCTCATCCCACGATGCTTCCACCAGCGTCCCGTTTTTCCTGATCAGTGGTTTGGTGACGCGTTCCTTGGCGTAAATGACCGGGGCCAGCAACGCTCCCTTCAGACAGAGGATGCCCTGGTTGTGGTTGTTCGGGTCGCCTTTGACCGTGACAACTTTGCCGTTGGAGACACCGACCATGACACCACAGCCTGTGCCACAGTATCGGCAGACACCCTTGACCCACGAATCGATCGTGTTGTCCGCTGCGTTCGCTTTGCATACAGGGACGCCAAGGGCCATGAAAACGGAAGCTGCAGCAGCCTGTTTGATGAAATGTCTTCTTGATATTGTCATGACAGACTCCTTATTGATCCATGGTCTTTTTCGATTCAGTCCGGACGTATGCCTCGTGATGAACCGAATTTGAGTGATATTTATGGCAGTCGTTGCATTCTGCACGCATGCCGAATTTCGTTTCCATCATGGTGATGGCTGGGTCATGACAGCGTCGGCAGATGTAATTGGGATCGGGGTTGGCCGAGTATTCGATGGATCCTTTGCCGTCCGGCTGCCCGTGACAGACAAAACATTTTACCAACATAACGCCGTGTTTGGATTCGTACCAATCCTGAGCGATCTTGGGAGTGGTTTTTTGGTGGCATGTATAACAGTCGCCAGCCTGTTCCGGGCTATCGAGATGACGGGCCGCTTCACAGCGGACTCCAGACATGGCCGACTGGGTGTAAAAAAGGACGACCGCACCAAACAGAATAAGAAAACCGACGATGAGCATGACGGCTTTATTTTTGTATAAGCATTGCTTGTTATCCATCACATCCCTTCCTTTTCTGTTGGGAGTTTTGCTGCAAATTCGGCGTTGACCGCATAGCGCCGGTCAAATGACGGAAGGTGGGCCGTGTTCTGATGACAGTCGGCGCAGCCTCGGTTCGTGCAGCCGTTTGTACCCAGGTAGGCCTCATGTGCGAGCTTTCCTTCCAGCGAGATAGGCTTGTCTTTTATATCCTTCATAAGGTCTTCGTGACAGGCACGGCAGCTTTCGTCGTCAATGAACATGCGTGCACTGACCTGTAGCTCTGCACGATAGAAATCGTTGGGATCGCCAAAGGTATGGACCAGCATGTCCTTGACGCCGAGATACGTCTTGTAGGCCACGTATTTAGGGCCAAATGAATTGGGAAGGTGGCACTGAACGCACCGAATGGGATTCTTGTCTTTGTCGACGGCGTGGGGCGAAAACCTCAGTTCCGTCTGGTGGCGTTTCATTTCATGGCAAGCAGTGCAGAATTCGTTGGTCGATGTAGCCTGAAAAGCAAACGCAGTGACTCCTGCCAGCGTAATGACCACCGCAGTGATGAACGCAATGGGAAGTTTGCCTCGTGGTACTGGTTCCTTCATACCTCAGCCATCCTTGTTGGTAGTTAGCGCATGTGCTTCTTAGGTTGCCCCCTGTTGAAGCGAATACGTTGCTCTATCAATAACCATGCCTTCTCAGGCAGGATGCGATTCGGAACTATGATCAACTATTACAGTAGACTGTTGATTGTTTCAGGCTCTCATAAAAAATATACTCTGTTAGAGTGTCATGTATAAGAGACATTCTGTCATGTTTCATAGACGAGTTGTCCTGTTTTCATGACAACACGCTCCATTAAAAGATGATTACACCCTATGTAGCAGTGGCAGAGCTTTATGGCAACGGAACGCTGCTATAAGTCGAGATGATGGCCGCTTTGGACGGGTGGCCCATGAAGTAGTGCAACCCGAAAAATGAATCAATGAATCGGCTATTGGACTCCAAGGAAAAGTGAAATGGGTGTTGAGTAAGCACCTTGCATTGAGCAAAAGAAAAGCCCCCCTTGTCCAAAAGGACAAGGGGGGCGGGTCAGCTAGCGCCTAGCGAGGTGACGTTACGTGGCTAGGCCTGAGCTTGCGGATTTAGGCTTCCGCAGTAGCCTTCTCTGCTTCCTCACAGGTGCAGTCGCCCTTGGGGCAGCCGCAGTCCATGGTGCAGTCGCAGTTGTCTTCAGTGGAGCAGCCGCAAGGCAGTTCCTGAGAGTGTCCCATCTCCTGCTTCACGTCGGTGGCGATCTTGAAAAGAACCGTCACGATCAGTGCGCCGAGGGCGTAAACCATCATGGAGACCAGCAGTTCCTTACCGGTAGGCCAGTACGGAGTGATGGTGTGGAACGGGGTGGGGTTGAATCCACCAATCAGCAGGCCAAGGCCCTTGTCGATCCAGGTAGCGATAACTAGGATGACGAGAGTGTAAGGCAGCAGCTTCAGGTTGTTGCGGAGCTTCGGGGTGGTCAGCAGTACAATTGATACTGCAGCCAGGCCGATGAAGGTCCACATCAGGGTAACCAGCTCGGTGTGTCCATGGTAACCAGCAAAGAGGTATACCAGCGGATGCATGTGGCCGGGCATATTGGAGTAGAAGGCGGTGAAGACTTCCAGGCTGAAGAAGAACATGTTCACGCACATTGCGTAAGCGATGATCTTGACCAGGGTAGTCAGAGCCTTCTTGGGCATCTTGAAGGTCGTGAAACGCTCGGTAACCATCATGACCAGCAGGAGGATGGCGGGACCGGAGCAGAACGCGGAAGCCAGGAAGCGAGCAGCCAGAACGGCGGTGAGCCAGTAGTGACGGCCGGGCAGACCCTGGTACAGGAACGCGGTCACGGTGTGAATCGAGAAAGCCCAGATGATGGACGTGTAAATGAAGGGCTTGAGCCACTTCGGATGCGGCAGGTTCTGGCGATCAGCCTGCAGGCATGTCCAACCGACCAGCAGGTTCAGGAACAGGTAACCGTTAAGAACGATCATATCCCAGAACAGGATGGAGTTGGGGGTAGCGTGGAAGATGACATTGAGCATGCGGGTAGGCTGACCGATGTCGACCACGATGAACATAAGACACATGACACAGGCGGCAATTGCCATGAATTCGCCGAAGATGACCATGTGTTTATTCGGTTTGTAACCATGGAAGTAGTTGGGCAGCACGATCATGACACCAGATGCAGCCAAACCGACCAGATAGGTGAACTGAGAGATATAGAAGCCCCAGGAGACGTCACGGCTCATCCCGGTGATTTCCAGACCGTTCATCAGCTGATCGAGCCACGCCAGGGACCCGACACCGATCAGGACCAGGAGGAATGCGATCCAACCGTAGTATCTCTTGGAACCTTTGAGAGCTAATTCAAGCATTCTGATTCCTCCTAAATGATGTAGTACACGCTGGGCTCGGTGCCTGCAGCGGGTTTACGGCGAATGGTGTAACGCTCGCGCAGGACCTGACGCACATTGGAATCGGGATCGGAGAGATCGCCGAAAATGATGGCGCCGTGGGATGCCTCTGCACAAGCAGGAAGTTTACCTTCAGCCAGTCGCTCTACACAGAAGTTGCACTTCTCGACGACACCGCGCATGCGGGTGGGGAAATCCGGATTGATCTTGGAGAGATCCAGGTGCTTCCGGGGTTCGCCCCAGTTGAATGAACGGGAGCCGTAGGGGCAACCGGCCATGCAGTAACGGCAACCAATGCAGCGGTGGTAGTCCATCGCAACGATACCGTCAGCGCGTTTGTAGGTTGCCTTTGTGGGGCAAACACGAACACACGGAGGATTATCACAGTGGTTGCAGAGCAGCGGGTAGTCGCGGTGGTGAATCTCTTCAGCCAGATGCGGGTTCTCCTGCTCGGGGAAGGAGTGTGCGTAGGAATCGGACCAGAGCCACATGAGTTCCTGCGGGCCTTCCAATTCGGGCACGTTATGTACGGTGTGGCATATTTCACCCAAGGCAGCGATTTCTTCCTTGGCATGAAGCTTGGTCGTATCAATGACCATGCCCCACCGCTTGGCTTCGAGAGCCTCGGGATTTTTCTTGATCGGAGCAGCGTGTCCGCCTGCGGCAACCGCAGCCTTGGGAGCCACGGCGATACCGGCGGCTGCAACCGCGGCAAGTTTGATGAAGGATCTTCTATTGTTCTTCATTATTTCAAACCCTCCGGCTGAATGTGGCAATCCCAGCAGTAGGGAGAGACACCAGCGTTGGTATGACACTTGTCACAGAAGTCCGCCTTGGACTGGTGGCACTTCATGCAGGTATTCTGCAGGGAGATGGTGAACTCTTTGCCTTTGTGGTTCGTGTAGATGCGCTTGCCGTCACGCAAGGCCCAGTCGCGCCACTGATCCAGAAGTACCATGTGCCTTTCGCGCATGAACTCCTTGGACTCGATGCATTCCTTTTCACCTTCAGGATATTTCAGCTCGGGCTGCTTGTAATCCTTGGCAGTGGTGCCCAGCGCAAACGGGGCGCAGAGCAGGCCGAGGAAGATGAGCAGTCCGGCTATGATCGGGAAACCGTAGTGCATTTTCATTTAAGCCTCCATGTTCGGGGGAGTCCAGTCGTCGTCTTCGTCCTCGAATCCGGGCAGCGATTCCATGCGCATATCCATGGTCCGTTCTTCGCCCTCTTCGAGAACCAGCGCGTTGGCGACCAGCTCGTGGGTACCGGTGATGGTGATGCCGGGTGCCCAGTAGTCGGCCAGCGGGATCAGCGTGGCGCGGTCGATGGCACAGATACAGGCCAGGGTATTCACGTCATGCTTGTCCTGGACGTACTTCAGGGCGTTGCCGCGAGGCAGGCCGCCGCGAAGACGGATTTCCAGGATTTCTTCGGTGTTCAGACCGGAACCACCGGCACAGCAGAAGGTCTGCTCACGGATGGTAGCGGGCGGCATTTCGAAGAAGTTGTTGCAGACGGACTTGATCACGTAGCGCGGTTCATCCAGCAGTCCCATGCCTCGGGCCGGGTTGCAGGAGTCGTGGAACGTGACGCGCAGGTGGTCGTTGCGGCTCGGGTCGAGCGGCAGCTTGCCGTGCTTGATGAGGTCGGCAGTGAACTCGGTGATGTGGACCATCTTGGTGGCCGCAGCAGTGTCGAATACGGTGCCGGTGATCGGGTTGACCGGAGTTTCCATCTGGTCGCCCTGGAGGTCGCCGTTCATGGTGTCCATGTACTGGTGGACGACGCGCCACATGTGGCCGCACTCGCCGCCCAGAATCCACTTACAACCGAGGCGGTTGGCTTCGGCGTACATCTTGGCGTTCAGTTTCTTCATGGTTTCGTTGTTGGTGAACGAACCGAAGTTACCGCCTTCAGATGCGTAGGTGGACATGGTGTAGTCCAGGTCGAGGTAATCGAACAGGAGCATGTAACCCATGAAGGTGTAGATGCCGGGATCGGCAAAGGCGTCACCGGAAGGGGTGATGAACAGGATGTCATGACCCTTTTCGTTCAGCGGTGCCTTGACCTTGCGTCCGGTGATTTCCTCGATGTCATCAACCATGAAGTCCACGATATCCTTGAAGGCGTGGGGCTGAATGCCGAGGTGGTTACCGGTGATGTTACAGTTGGAGACAGGCTCCATGATCCAGTTGGTGTTCAGGCCGACCAGATGCATCAGTTCGCGAGCCATCATGGTCACTTCCGCTGTATCGATGCCGTAGGGGCAGAACAGGGAGCAGCGACGACACTCGGTGCACTGGTAGAAGTAGATGAACCATTCTTTCAGGACATCTTCTTCCATGACGCGGGAGCCAGTCAGCTTGGACAGGATCTTGCCTGCCAGGGTGAATTCGCCGCGGTAGACGGAACGCATGAGTTCTGCGCGCAGTACAGGCATGTTCTTGGGGTCACCGGAACCGATGAAGTAGTGACACTTGTCGGCACAGGCGCCGCAACGGACACAGATGTCCATGAACAGCTTGAGTGAGCGGAACTTGTCCAGACGCTCGCGGAAACCGTTAACAACGATTTCGCGCCAGTTGGACGGCAGCTTCCAGTCTTCGTTTTGCGGGCTCCATTCGCGGGCCTCGCCCCACAGGCCGGGAAGCTTCGATTCCATGTATTCGATCTTCTCGGGCTTGGCGGGGTAACACCAGTTGCCCGGTGAAAAGTCCACCGGGGTCTCCATCCAGCCAGTGGCCGGTGGATTGTAGTCTATGCTCTTAAAGAGCTCTTCAGCTTTAGGCATGTCGGACATATTTCTTCTCTCCTAATAACGAAGTATCACCGTGAAGAGGTGAACCCTCTAAGCCTTTTCTTCCGGGGCCTTGCCATTCTCGGGATTGTCGAGGGGCAGACCTGCCTCGGCCATGGGAACGCCGAATTCCTTTTCGTAATCGGCATAAGCATGAGGCTTGATGTCGGGGTTCCAAGGGTTCACGTGGTGCTTGGCACGGGTGTCGTTCGGCATGTTTCTGGTCGGAGACAAGAAGACACCGGGAAAGTGCATCAGCTTGCTGAACGGGAAGTACACCATGAGACAGCTCACCAGGAAGATGTGAACGTAGAAGGAAACATCGATGTTTTCCGGGGTGACGTACTTGAAGGCAACCAGACCCATGGTCAGTTCCTTGATGGCCACAACGTCGACAACGGCGTAATAGCGCATGTAGATGCCCGACAGAGCGATGGCCAGAATCAAGAACAGCGGGAAGTAGTCGGAGACATACGAGAAGTAGTTGACTCTGGGGTTTATCAGCCTGCGGCCTGCCAACAGGAGCACACCGGCGACGAGGCCGGCATCGGCCAGGTACATGGTCGGTGCACCGATCTGCAGGATACCATCAATGAATTCCAGGCCGTTCACAAAGAAGGGAACCGGCTCCAGGAACAGTCGGAGATGGCGCAGGGCGATAATGAAGAATGAATAGTGGAACGTAATGGCGAACAGCCACAGCCATTTGCTGGACTTGTAAGCCACGACCGGGCCGTCCTTGGTCTCGTGCAAGGACACTTCGGTGTTCCGGAACAGGGAGCGGAACGCAAAGACTTCCAGAACCATGCGCACAAAAGTCTGGGCGCCGGTCTGGGGACAGTCGTATTTGTTCTGCTTGAACATGGTCGGATCAAACGATTTGAACTGACCACCGGTTGTGGGGATTCTGAAGGGCACAGGGCTCTTCCCCCAGTTAATGACTTTGTATGCAAAGCCGACAATGAAGATGATGAACGCCGTGTACGGAAGGCTGGCACCGAAAAATGAATTCATGTGTGCCGCGCCAACCCCGAACAACGGGATCAACACCAGGAGAAAGACGAACAGAAGTGAGTAAAGAGCATTCATCTACCGTCACCTCGCTTGAAGGTTGGACCTGCCGGGTCTCACGCCGGAAGGCCTGCCACATTTGGACGTGCCGCGGATGGATGCGTTCGCGCAGAAGAATTTTGTCAGATGCGTCAAAGAAAGATACCGTGTAATGCCCCCGGCACCGATCAAAAAGAACCGACTCTCCCTAAACCAACACAACCCCGTGGCGCGTTCCTAATCGGTCGAAGAATCTTCGACCGTAACGTCCGCAACCATACCGGCCCGCCTGAGCAATTGGCTCTGGGCGCGTTTCACTTCGTCCACGCGCAACCGGTATATCTTTTCGCGACCTTTTGAATAGATGTCGAAGGACATCATGGCCATATTGTCAATTTTGGCCTCAAACCTGAGTAGTTCAGGCAATCTGCCTGCCGAGTCCATGGCCTTGAAGAACTCGTCGCGAATGAGTTTCTTCAGGAGGAAGACGAAGCTGACGGCCTGGGACGGACTGAAGTCCTGCACGGAGCGAATCCGGATAATCCGGTCCAGTTCGCAGGCGATCTTCTCAGCATCTTCCCATTGGATAGTCAGATCGAGCAGTTCCCGGGTGGCCTCTACGATGGCCGCCCCCACCGGGTTCTGAAAACGATCTTTTTCTCGAGACCAGATTTTCTGTGTCTCTTTGGGGTACGTCTGAAGAATCAGGTTCGCCCATTTTTTAGACAGCTCGTCCTTGCGCTCGGCAAGCTCGGATTCAAATGTCATTATCTACTCTTAAAGGCTGACAAAACGCAGCACTCCCGCATGCCTGGTGGCTGAGGGGTGGCTCCGTTTGACGGCCGTGTTTGTGTAAGTTGTGAAAAACCTCACGTAAAACTTATGAACCATATTCCAAACCCCCCGGTAAACGTCAAGGTTTTTTCAGGGAAAACCCGGCTTGTAATAAGTATTTTCAAGGGTTGATCAGGGAGCAATTCAGTCGGGATTGCTCCCTTGGAATGGTGGTGGTCGTTGGGCATGTCAGCTTGTCACAACTCTGTTTCGACCGCCTCGTTTGGCCTTGTAAAGGGCTTCATCCGCCCGGTTCAGCACCATTTCAATGGAGCTGTCCGTTTCTTTGGCAAAAGAAACACCGATGGAAACCGTGAAGGAGATTTCCTCTCCTTTGACCGGAACTCGTACCGCGGCCAGGTCTTTGAGGAGGCGCTCGGCGACTTCGATAGCTGCATCGGCTGATGTCTCGGTGAGGACCGCGGCAAATTCTTCTCCGCCAAGGCGACCGAATATATCGGAATCGCGGAGTGAAGCCTTGGCTGTGGACGTAAAGGCAATCAACACTTCATCGCCGGCCTGGTGCCCATAGTTGTCATTGATCGATTTGAAATAATCGATGTCGAGCATTACCACGGCGAGGGGGTGTTTGTAGCGAGCAGAGCGCTTGAGTTCATGGTTGCCCAGTTCAAAGAAGCGGCGGCGATTGTTGGCGCCTGTCAGTGCATCGGTGGTGGCCATGCGTTTCATCTCTTTTTCGAGGCGGATGCGCTCGGTGACATCGTGGATGACCGAATAGAGCAGTTGGGTGCCCTGCACCATGATTGGCCCCGAGTAGACCTCGACATCCCGTATTTCATGATTGGCCAGGCGGTGTTGGAAAATGAAATACACGCGGCTTTCCTGCCGTGAGCGGAACATCTCCTGGTAAATATCTTCATCCGACTGCGATGAAAGTTGGCGCATGTTCATTGTGCGCATCTGACTGACGGGATATCCGTAGAATTCACTTGCGGCCGGGTTGGCGTCCACTATCTCATCTGTCTTGGGGTCAACCAACAGCATGATGGCGTGGTTATTCTCAAAGAACGCGCGATACTGCTTTTCGCGCTCGCGCAGAACTTTTTCAGCTTCCAGTCGTGCGGTGATGTCCCGGAACGTGCCTTCCATTGCAACAGGTTCGCCACCTTCATCTCGAACGAAGTGGGCATTGGCCTCAAGCACGATGGGGTCGCCACTTTTATGTCGGGTTGAAAGGTGAATTCCTTGTACTCGCTCGTGCTGGGTCATGGCCTGTTTCAGCCGCTGCCGCTCGTCATCATCGGAAAAAAGTTGTGCTATGTCATGACCTACCAGTTCATGCTCTTTGAAGCCGAGCAGATTGCAGGTTGCAGGGTTCACCATCTGGATAATGCCGTCCATGCCGGTGACGATAAACCCTTCGACAATGGTCTCGAATATACGGCGGAATTTTTCCTCGCTTCGTCTGAGTACCTGTTCCGCTTTCTTTCGGTTGCTGATGTCGCGGATGGTGTTGACCACTCCGAGAGGTGTGCCTTCGTCGCTGCTAATGAGGGAAACGGAATTTTCTGCGGGGAAGGATTCTCCGTTTTTACGGCGCAGGGTGAACTCGAAGTGAGCGGATTCGCCTCGCTCAAAGGCAAGTCTGGTTATTTCGCCGTACTCTTTCGACATCTCAGGGCTAACATGCAGTTCATCGATGTGGATCCCTGTCAGTTCATCGTTGGACATCTGAAAGATTGATTCGGCTGCCGGGTTGGCGTCGAGTATGTGTCTGTCCGGCGTGAGGATGAGAACACCTTCGCCGAGGGCAACAAAGGTATTTCGCAACCAGAGTTCCTTCTCCTCCAGCGCCTCTTCCATTTTGCGGTGTTCGGTGATGTCCATGCCCGAAGATATGACACCGATGGGGATGCCGTCGTCGTTGCGAAGCAGCCGGTTTCGCCATGTGACGATCCGGTGCTCTCCGTCTTTGGTTATCACCTGATTGGAACTCTCTTCGTCAACGTCGACCATTTCCTGCAAGATCAGGGTGAAATAGTCGCGAACAGCATCTCGCTCGTGGGCCGGGATACAGATGTCGAACCAATCCTGCCCGAGCAATTCCGCCTTCTCGTAGCCCATGGTCGCGCAGGCGGTTCGGTTCGCCATCATCACCGAGCCGGAGGGGTCCAGGGCCAGGACGATGGTTCCGACAAAGTCCAGATAATTCTCAGCCCGATTGCGTTCCTTGCTGATTAACTGTTTGGCTTCTATTCGGGCGGTGACGTCATCCACGACAACGGTGATTCCATTATGACCACCGGGAGAAGCATCCACATAGGAAATGGCAATGTCGAAATGGTGTTCTTTCCCGTTTATCATGACTTCGGAATCAAAACGGCAATTCTGTTCGGGATTGAGTGAGCAGCTTGCCTGAATCGAATTGGCAAGCCACGGGATTACCTTCTGCAGTGGCACTTTCTCCGAGGCCGGTGCAGCTTGCTCCAATCCGGTGCCGGGTTGCGCATACGTCAGCGACTCAGGGATGTTTTCGTTTTCCATCAGTTTCTGAGTGGCAGGATTGATCAATTCGATTTGCAGATCACTGCTCAGTAACAGCACGGGCGAAGGAAGTCCGTTGAACAAGGAAAGGAAGCGGCTTCGCTCCTTGGTCAGCAACTGGTTGTTCTCCTGCATCCGTTGCACCCGGTCTTCTTCAGCGAAGCGAGCCCATTGGATGGAGTGCATTATCTCAAGGCCATCGAAGAAACTGCGAAAGAACGATCGAACTTTGCGTTTTTCATCCTCATCGGCAATGGAGTCGCAGATGCGCCTGCGGTATGCGCGTCGGTAGAGCCTGAGTGTTGTCAGGTAGCGGACCAGTGAAACGCCTTTGTCATAATGGGCTCGGGCAAAGATTTCGGCAAAACGATTGACGGAGCTCACTTCGGAAGGTTCCTCGGCAGTGGCGTCGTAGTCGTAACCATAGAGTTCAAGTGTTTGAACCATGGCTTCACTTATCAGTCTGACGGACTCTCCCCAGACAGCCTCGGGGATACCGGTGTCTTGAGCATTGCCGTTCGCCTCTGCCTTGAAACGGATGTCTTCGGCGAGTTGCTGCGTATTACTAATGATGAGATTCTTGAGATGATCCATTACGGATTACTGCCTAATTGTTATTTACAAAGAGTGCATAACAAAAAGCTGGTTATGGGAACAGCCCCAATTTGCGAGTACCGACTTTGTAACAGAATTGTGACGATTTTTTGCACAAGCTTGTGCAGAAACTTTCATTTATAAAGCTCTATACCTGACTCGATTAGTCGGATATGCAATGATCTAAGGCCGATACTATTTGGCTTGGTTTGTGCATTGCTTAGTGCTTTTCAGGGAGTATTGTGCACTAATTCCAGACTGGATTAGTATGAATTAGCACACATAAAAATAGGAGAAAAGGTGCAGAACAGGTTAGCAACAATTTTCATGGTGTTGGCATTGGCGATTTTCTTTGCGGACAACGCACATGCCTTGTGGGGATTTGGCAAGTATACGTCTGTCAAGGCCAGTAATGGCGTTGTCACCTTGCCCACAGCAGATGTCAACGATGGAAAGGCACACTACTATTCGTTTGAGCAGGACGGCAGTGAGGTAAAGTTTTTCGTCCTCAAATCCAGCGATGGCGTTATCCGCGCTGCATTTGATGCGTGTGATGTCTGCTTCCGGGAAAAGAAGGGATATGATCAGGACGGCGAGTTCATGGTCTGCAACAATTGCGGCATGCGTTTTCATTCCTCCCGCATCAACGAGGTGAAGGGTGGCTGCAATCCCTCTCCATTGACCAGAACCTACGATGACGACGTTGTCATTTTCAAGGCAGAGGACATCATGGCAGGGCGTGGGTATTTCTAAATGAACATACTGACCATCCCCCTGCGAAATACCCGTAAGAAATGGGTGAAGACCGTCCTGCTGTTATTGGTCTTCACTCTCGGAGTCACGTCCATTGTCTCGCTCAACTACGTGTCGAGCGTTGTTGGTGAGTCACTTGAGAAAAAGCTGACAGCCTATGGCGCTAATATCCTCGTAACGCCCAAGCGAAACACCTTGTCGGTGAGTTATGGCGGATTCACGATGGGAGATATGGCGCTGAGTGTCTCTGATCTTCGTGAGTCCGACGTCGTTGCAAACATCCAATCCATCAAGATGAAGGAGCGCATAGCCGTTGTTGCGCCCAAGCTGGTAGCCATGACCAAGGCCAATGACGCTGCAGTGGGTGTTGTTGGTGTTCGCTGGGAACAGGAGAAAATCCTCAAGGGCTACTGGGCTGTCAATGGACAGTTCCCGGATGCTGCGGATGAAATCCTTGTCGGTGCAAAGGTGGCCGATACGCTTGGTGTGTCTGCCGGAGACAAGATTCAACTGGATGGCGCTTCGGTCACGGTTGCCGGGGTTATCATGCCCACCGGCAGCGACGATGATTCGGTTGTTTTTGCCGGAATGGATTTTGCCCAGCAGCATTTTGGTTCGGCGGATACGGTAAGTTTTGTTGAAGTGGCCGCCTTGTGCGCCGGGTGTCCGATCGAGGAGATCGTCGCCGAACTCCAGGAAGCGCTTCCCGGCACCGAAATCCAGGCGTTGCAGTCCATTGTCAAACAGCGCATGTATTCCGTCAATTTCGTCAAGCAGCTCATCCTGACGGTTTCTCTGGTTATTCTCTTGATCGCCTGCTGCATGGTTGGCGTGACAATGCTCTCTTCGGTCAATGAGCGGATCAAGGAGATTGGGCTTATGCGATCCCTTGGATTTTCTCGGGCCGGAATATTCGGCATATTTTGTTTCGAGGCCGTGCTGATCGGTCTGTTGGCCGGAGCTTTGGGATATCTGGCCGGTTTTGCCCTGAGCCTTGAAGTGTTGGCAGCGCTGGACATAGCCAAGGGGGCGACACTGAGCTTCAGTGTGGGCGACATGGCATTGACCTGTCTGTTTATTGTAGGGGTTTCCGTGGTCTCATCGTTCTTCCCGGCCTGGAAAGCATCATCCATCGAACCGTCTGAAGCGTTGATATCACTGTAGGAGACACCATGCTTGAAGCAAGAAACATCATCAAAACATTCCAGTCGGAAGGGGTAGAGACTCGAGCTCTGGACAGTGTTGATTTGACTGTCCAGCCGGGTGAGTTTGTCTCAATCGTCGGGCGATCCGGCTCCGGGAAAACAACGTTTCTCAATATTCTGTCCACGCTTCTGACTCCTGATTCAGGAGAGATTCTGTACGGCGGGGAGGATGTGACCACATTCGCCGCTGACAGGTTGAACCAGTTGCGTCAAAAGGACTTCTCGGTGGTCTTCCAGTTTCACTATCTGCTGCCGTATCTGTCTGCCAGGGAGAATGTCCTGCTCCCGTATATGAAAGGGCTGGCTCCGGTAAGCAATGAAATCAAGAAACGCGCGGATGCCTGTCTGGAACGGGTCGGTCTGGCCGGCAAGGGGAGTAAAATCCCTGGTCACCTTTCCGGCGGCGAACAGCAGCGTGTTGCCATCGCTCGTGCATTGGTCAAGGAATCGACTGTACTCTTCGCCGATGAGCCGACAGGTAATCTGGACAAGGCGACCGGAGATTCCGTGATGGAGTTGCTGTCCGAGTTGAAAAATGAAGGATTGTCCGTGGTCATGGTTACTCATGACGAGGAGTATGCTGCCAAGGCCGATCGAATCGTGCACATGGCTGACGGCCGCGTGCTGTAGATGAAATAGAAAAGCCGCCTGAAAGGCGGCTTTTTTTTTATTGGTATTTTGACAATATCTGATCGAGGGTGCCGTTTTCTCGGATTGCCTGTATCTTCCTGTTCACCACCGAAAGGCAATTTTCCCAACCTGTGACGTGATTAAAGACGAACCTGAGCCACACTGATGATAGCGGCTTTTCCGCGAAGTGGAAGTCCTCTCGCGACATTGAAGGGGTTGTCTTCATAAGCCACAAAGCGGTTCGCTTGTTGATGGCGACACCGTCCACACGTCCTTGTTTGACCATACGCAATAGCAGAATATCCTTGTTGACATCATAGCGGATCGCTTTCCCCTGAAGGAACAAAGGCTCTATGACCGGATATGAATAATTACTGATGCAGCCAATGGTCTTACCTTCCAGGCTCTCAAGCCCGGAATAAATGAGCGGCGTTCGTGCAGAGGATATAATGATACTGTCTTCACGAAGGATTGGATCACTCCATAAAAAGCGATCTGGTTTCGGCACCCACTCTATTGCTTCCAGCCGTGTGTAAATGGGTGCTTCATTGCTCAGAAGCAGTTCTCGAGGTTTGGAATAAAGATCGACATTTCTTGTGATGGAGTCCGGCAGGACCTCCTCGAAAAGATCAACAGCAATCCCACTCGGTGTCGCGTCTGTCAAAATCTCATACGGTGCCCACCCTCTGGCGAAATAGCCGAGAGTCACAGTCCTTCCTTCAGCCATTGCCACATGTGGAGCGACCAGCATCATCAGGACAAGAAGCGGAGAAGACAGTATTCGTATCATTGAATGAGGTGACCTCGTAAAGTTGGCAGACCGTATGCTAGTCGGCGTCAACGGTTGTAGATAGTTATATTATATTGCATTATGCCAGCTCCTTAAAGATGTTTTTTGCGATATTAATTGCTTGTCCTTAAGCAGGGTTAGGCATACTCTGCCGCATGTTTATCAATCTGACCCCCGGCATGCGCTTCATGCTGGTAGGCACCATCCTCTTTTCCATCGGTTCGCTGCTGATCAAGCTTGCCGGTGAACATGTTCCCACTATGCAATTGTTGTTTTTGCGCGGTGTGGTCGGTGTTGTTTTGTGCTGGGTTCTTCTTCGACGATCCGGGGTCGGTTTCTTTGGTAATCGGCGGTGGTTTCTTCTCGCTCGGGGGTTGGTAGGCTTCATTTCCTTGTTCGCAGAGTTCTATGCGCTTATCCATTTGCCTCTGGCTGATGCAACCGCCATCATTTTTACGCATCCGGCAATTGTCGCCTTGCTGGCATGGTTTGTTCTCAAGGAACGGCTCGGGAAGTGGGGGCTTGTGGCTGTGGGGGCCAGTCTGACCGGCGT
>CEUM01094800.1_pt1 | contig 32977 bp, 23 predicted proteins | sample 356421 | NCBI WGS metagenome assembly CEUM01 (sample SAMEA2622716, study PRJEB7988) | marine metagenome | biome: marine biome (ENVO:00000447); feature: surface water layer (ENVO:00002042); material: "saline water (ENVO:00002010), including plankton (ENVO:xxxxxxxx)" | depth 5 m
GGGGCCCCTTGTATATACACAAATTCGTGTCTCCCCTTGTTGATGTATGTATCAATGACGGGTTCCGTTGATTACCTTCATTTTTTACGACATCAAAGGTAAACAAAGATAGAAGGGCCAAGTAACATGAGGGGTATACCAAGGCTCAAAATAGTCCGGGTGAAGATTTTATTTTCGGTTTTCCGTCCGAACACAACTCCTGCAGCCAAACCAAACGTCAACACAGTCCTATAGATCAACGACGTCAAGAAAGGATCACGCTGGTAGTCCAAGTCAACAGAAAGTCTTGTTGGTTCATTGCCTATTGGTATTGCAACCATCATCGAATTATCATAGAACGTTCCACAGTTGCAGAAGTAAACGTCATCCCCTTCATTGTAATCATACAACCATCCGTCTTTATCTTCATCGCAATCTGCAAAATTAGAACAAGAAAAACGTGCACCTCCACTGCTATTGGAGGAGGAATATGCAATCGTAAAACTGAAACTATCTGTTTTGGATATTGCTGTGTTACCCAATTGAATTTCAAATTCATCAATTTTTGCATAAGGTTCAGTCAATGAAATCATGAAAGTCCCGAACAAATAGTCGTCGTCTTCTATTTTTATCTCATAAATCTCGTACTCAGTGCCGTCGATAAATTCTGAATTGTGTTGATGGAATTCAAGTTGGATTTGTGAATCACTGACATCAGGATTGGGCCGAGGGAGAATAGAATATTCGTACTCATGTCCGCGATTGTATACGTGCTCGATGAAGCTACTAACAACAATCAAAGAGTACACAAAAAAAACAGCGGGAACTATCCACACTGCTTTGCGGATTCCATTGAATGAAGTGGAGTTGTGTTCTAAGATGTCTTCAGTATTATCTTTTAAAGAATGACCGATTACAACCGCCTCGGGTTTATTCTCCATGGAATAAGCAATGCAACATCTGAATTAAATTCATTCCCGATGAGTAGAAGTGAATATTTGGTTTGTTTACGTTCACGAGGGGTTATGCTAAACACCCTTGTACACAAACCGCTTATTCACGAGGGCTCTCGGTGGGTCATGTACAACGCTACCGTTATGTTCACGGGCGTGTACATAGGGACCCTTGTGTTCGGTAAAGGTTCAATCATTTCCCCAGAACGGTTCGTTGATATTCATTTCGTCCGATAAATCCTCATCTTTGATGAGATAGGTAGTATTGTTTGTTTCAAACCGATGCATGTTTCCATGCGTTGTTCGTTTGATAATCGTGCTTGTTCTTCTGTTCATGTTGCCGAAGGTTGGATGGTCGATCATATCCCCTATGATTCGTGAAGCTTCAATTCGTGCATTACGCATCCAGACCTCATTTTTGTAACCCTCAAGGATTTCGAAATCCGTTCGCTCGTGCAAGGTGTATCCTCCATCAGAGAAGAGTCGAATGCTCCACTTTCCTTTGGATTGTCCTGGCAATGTTGCGTTATCAACGTCGATATCCCTTAGCCACCGCCAACGATCATCATGTTCGCGATCTTCGGCATCGACTGGATAAATTCCAACCCATGCATTGTCTCCGGGTGGAGGATTGTTGATTCTGAAACGTATCGGTTGATTGTGATTGAACGACAGTACCTCGATGTTGGTTGAAGCCTTATCTACCGCCTCCTGATATACCATTACCGATGAGCGATCCTCTGTCTCTGTCGGCCCCATCCTGATGGCCGCAACCATCGACATAAGCAGTGCAAAGCCGCCAACGCTCATCAAAATCGCGCCCGGAATGATCATTGCGAGTCTGTCCTCGTCCGTGGACGTGGATCCTACAATGAGAAGCGGTAAACCGGGAAGCATCAAGAATAGGCCAAATAAAGCTGCGAATCTTATTCCTCCGCGTCTTGGCTTTTCAGTCGTCTCAACATCGAAGTCTTTCCTTGCGTGAAGCGTGTATCCTCCGTCAGTGAACACCCGTATGCTCTGAGGGCCTGCTGCTTGAGGTCTGAATGACGCATTGTTCGCATCGATGTCGCGAAGCCATTTCCATCGATTGTTTTGCGCTCCGTGGTCTTGGTCGCTCGCATTTGGCGGGTATATGCCGACCCAAGCATCGTTGCGGTTTGGTGGACTATTGAGTTTGAAACGAACGGGCTTACCGGTTACAGCCTCTAAAATTTCAATAGACTCTTGCTGCTTGATGGACTGATGTTCTAGGTTTTGAGTTACCTGTGGCACGAATTGGATATCTTCCCAGCCGCCAGGTGGTGCATGATCCCGGTTCCACTGTGCCGTACCATCAGCCTGCGCGCTCAGGTACTTTCCGTGAACGGACTTCAAATGGAGAAAGTCGTGTGCATCTCCCGGGGTTGGACCAGGCCGAGTTTCAACAGTAAACTCCTCCCAGCCACCTGGTGGCGCATGATCCCGATTGATTTGCACGGCACCATCAGGTTGCGCTGAAACGTACTTTCCGTGCACACTTCTGAGGGTAATTTTTCGCCCACCCCGCTCACCTAATTCAAAAAATTCCCAGTCGCTTGCGATAGCACGATTCCACTCAGCACGACCATCGGGCTGCGCGCTGAGATATTTTCCATGGATGCTCTTTAGAGCTATTTTTCCGACATCATTGTGGATGGATTGATTCCTTATTGAAGAACCACCAGCGTTTCCTTCGTAAATAGCCTTGTTGCTGTCACCGCCCCAAATGATGTTTCCGTTCGACTGAATCGTACCTTTGGAGTCAAACTTGGGAACTTTCACTGTGTTGCCTTCCACGTACCACATTACATCGCCTGTATGATCGCCCGTCGCTATGAATTCGTTCGTGGCACTTGTGTTCCGTTCATCTCGATGAACTCTTACGCGCTCAATTAAGCTTCCATTTCCGTGCTCCATTCGGTACCAACCTGTCCGTAAAGCCTGGCTAGAAGGTTGGGCAGGTTCGGGTTGAAGGGGTTGACCGATGCTCGTAGTATCATCATCCTCTAACTCAATCAGTTTTTTGCGAATGTGGGCTGGAACATCAGGGTCGTACCGGTTCCATGGTCGATACTTGTCAGATTCATACGGTATCGTTAGACGATCTCTTTCGCTACCTCCTGTGCCGAAAAAGGCCATGCCGCTGTATTTGCCAGATCTGTAGGCATAAAGCCCCTTAGTTGCCCATGGACCGGTAAATGGATGGCCTGCTCCGCCAATTTGTAGACCTAAAACACGAGCAAATTCTTCGGCTTTGGCGGGGTCGTGGATGTGCCGTTGCTCCCCTGCCATAATCTACCATTGAAGCACGGATTAACCAACTCTTCGGTTAGATATATTCCTGAAGGAACATATCTTCATCAAGTCAATAATCAATTTAGAGACGAATCAAAGGGTGTCCAATAACACTCCTGAAGATTTCTGAACTAGATGATATTCAGTCCTTCAAGCGTTAAGAGAATACCAAGCGTGAGGAAGAGAACAATCATGCATACAAAGAAGATTGGTCCTTCTGATGCAGTAACCCATCGACCACCTTTGTTGGTCCAGTTTTGTTTCCAAAATCCACCTTTGACCAATGGGCCATAGACAACATAGGCGAGAAAGAACAAACCTGCAATCAATTCTTCTACGTTAACGTCCATATCCTTTCACCCGATTTTGGATCAAAGCGAACCTAGGGAAGGGTTCGATGCGAGCATCGTTTGTGCTTGACGGTAATCGTCGGGAGAGAAGTAGCCCTCGAATGCACCATTCTCATCAACGGCGACGACAGCTTGTGGCATGCGTTCGTTGACAGACTTGATCACATCTGGAATGGCATCGGACATGGATACTTTGAGGACATCCATTTCCATGACTTCCTTGCATGTTGTTTCGTTGACATCAACACCGTTACCAATCGCCTTCAACATTTGACGCTGTCCGATAACACCCTTGACCTGGTCATCATCGTCCAAAACGATGAGAATCCCGGATGGAATGCTTACAAGACGCTTGCATCCTTCTACGAGTGTATCATCCAAACCAATGGTTACGTGTTCATCATCCAGTTCCAAATCAGCAACGGTTTCGCTCATGTGCATCGCTAAACGTGACCGTTCAAGAGGGTTTTGACACTATGCGACGATTTTGATGATGCGGTCGCAACCTGTGCATTGTATCCGAATTGGGCGCAAATCGGAGGTCACTGGGTTTGAGGTCTGACATTGAGGACATGCGATTGTAGGGAAGTTTTCGACAACAATCTGCGGTTTTGCCTTCGATCCGCCTGGGGACCCAGTTCGAGGAGAAATAACGGCTGTTGCCCACCAGATGAGAACAATTCCACCGCTTGATCCTAGAATGTAGACTGCTTCAAATGCAAAAAAGAGCAACAAAAATACGATTGGAACGAGAATCATCTCGATCATGATTGGATACTTGGACCGATTTCTCACCATTCTAAAGGCCACAAAGAGACCTCCGGCAAGCATGAGTGTCATAATCAGTGTCAAACTGAGAGGTGCATGCAGAATGGAAGTTGTTGGTCTTGATTCAATCCTGAAATTATCGGACTGTGTCAAATCTTGAACCGAGATTGTGGCTGATTCACCCCAAGGGAACCGAAGATAAGTCACTTCGATGTCATCATTCTGATAGACATCCATGTTGGTGAACGAGGTGAATCCACTCGATTTTACGTTGATGAGCAAATCATAGGACGACCACAACGGTGATGGTTGTGAGGTCATGAACGCACTGTCAAGGATACGGTATTCCGAACCTGAAACAATCGGTGTGAGGGAATCAATCCTCAACTTTACTGGTGCATTACGGACACGATTTTCACCCATCAAATCCAGTGTAATGGCAAAGGTCTGTGCATCGGAGAGGTCGCCCACAATCTCTTCGGATTCCAAACCGAGACCAAACTGGAAGTATGTGATGTAATACGAACTCATGAAGTTCTCGAATTGACTGATTTCAGCATTCTCAATAACACGACTTCCACGCTCGTCATCGTTAACGTTCCCACCGTCGAAATTCTTCAGTACATTGGACAGTGGAATGGTTTCGTCACCTAGATGGTCGAGTCCCCAGCGCATCCAAAATGCCATTTCACCTTCAATGGTCAAAATCGTGGTCTGAGCCAATCGAAGACCACCATCCTCAGACTCGAGTTCCATCCTGATTGAAACGTCCAGTGGCGAACCTTTGCCGTTGGTTCGCAATGGCTCGTTAAGAGGATAATAGCCTCCTCCGTCGCCTGAACCGTCAAACGTTTCAATCTCAAAGTTCGTAGAACCCGTCAGGATGAGACCTGCTTGAAGCTCGTAAGAGACAGAGACACCAACCGTTTCAATGCCGCCCTCAGCACCATCCCACGTCCAGATAACAAGGATGGCTTCACCCTCGAGGACCTCTGTTGGATCAACTGCTAATTCAACGCCATTGACACTCAGGGAAATGGACTTTGAAAAGACAAGTGCTTCCATCCCGAAAGGTGACTCAATACGGGCAGCGAAGTAGACCAAATCGCCCTCGACCTCGGGTTGGTCGAGTGTGAGATCAACGATGGGCAGCTCAGCAGTAAGTTTGGAATCATGTTCTTCGCTACCCCAGAAAAATTCCACTTTCGCCCCCGATGCAGGAACTGTGAAGACGAAGTTTCGTGCGCTAACACTGACAGAAATTTCGGATGTTCCACTCACAGGTACTTGTTCAACTGGGACGTCGATGGAAAGTGTTCCAGATCCTTGAGGCACGAACAAGGACTCAGCCGTCCCGAGGAAAGCTGTAAACGAGGAGCCACCAATCGTTACTGTAGCAGACATGTTGACGTTCGCACCACCAGCATCGGAGATGGTGTAGTCCATCTCAACCGTCCAAGTGGATTCGGGTACAGTACCTGGCCATGCGGATTCAAGACTCCACTTACCAATTTGCTCGGAGGATGTGATGGCTGTTTCGAACGATGTTGATGAAGATGTTTCTGAGAACAAGTCGGTGAACGGAGAAAGTGTTTGATCAGAGTCACCGAGGAGATAGAGGTCGATTTCTGTCGAATCACAGCACACTTTGGTGTCTTCTGCACGTGCGGTTGTACTCAGTGGAGAGTACGGTGCAAAGAGTGAGAGCATAAAGCAACTCAACAGAAAGAAGACTCGGCCTCGCATTCTCTCCACATCACACGGTCGAGAACGAGGCGTATAACATCAACGCTGTATTGTACAAAACTTCCTTGGATTTGGGCTTAAAGTGCTTTGTCCAAAAGTGTTCCAAGTTCCTTTTCGAACAGGCCAATCAAAGCCTCACCAACTTCACCTTGCAATTCATCAGGCAAAAGTCGGAGACCGAGTCGAGTCGCAGCGCGAGTTGCCTTTAGTTCAGCATAGACGGATCGTGCCTTCTGATGGAAGTAGTAAGCAACCGCTTCTTTGATTTCGGCATGAAGATCCGGATCCTCTTCGATTTTGTTTCGAATGTGTGCCTTGAGTTCATCCTTGACGATGTCTTTGAACGATTCGATGATCAAATCTTCCGTGGACATCAAATCCTGAACCCGTTCTCGGATGCTACCTGTGAGTAATCGTTCAATCGCCATGATAATCCCAGCACCTTTTGGTGTTTCAATCCGTCGATGATGTTAATCGACCGGTTTTGAGGATTTCATCAGCCAATCGTCCAGCATGAAGGACAGCAGCATCGGCTTGTTCCGGCCACGCTTTTGTCAATCTGTAAAGAGACGTGGCTAAATCCGTTGATTCGTTTGGAATACGCATTCGCTTCCAAATCAACTCCTCAAGACGTGCGGTTGAGAGCCCTTCGCTTGAGAGCAAAGGCAAGGAAAATTCAGACAGTGCCTGAGCTCTCGTTGGTGCGTCCATTTCCATCCAGAGTTTCTGCAGCCGTTTCAGCCGGCGTGGTGATGCAAGAGGCATCATGTCGACACTTGCATCGGGGATCTCTGGCAAAGGTAGGACCTGAATTGTTCCTTCGTCACGTAGAAAATCACGAACAATGGTGTGAATTGGATCGATGGTCGTATCCAGGGTTTCCATCAACCATTGTCCACATCCGGCATATGGACGGCAACGTTTGGTTCGAGAACCATTCGTAGCAAGTACGGAAGCGATGACGGCACATTGCAAGACAGCATCGACTCTGCCTCTCCTCAATGTCGATGAGTTTCGAAACTCAACCTCAACCGGCTTTGGAGCAATGATGAAGGCATTTTCCGTGCTCGTTTCCACCCGGTTCCAGGGATCAACAAAGAGAACATTGATGCCGGATTGTTTTGGTATCAAATCGACTTCATCCGGTGGAATGTGTGAATTTGGTGGAAGGATTCTCCGTGAATACGAAATGCCCCGGTCGAGGAGCGCAGATTCCAAAAAGCCGAGAGCAAGGACGGATGCCAAATCAGCTGTCGTTACAAGAAGCAACGAATCGGATTGAAGGAAAGCAACTGCATCGTCGATGACATCGTCAAGCGATGCAAACAAAGGTGCCTTGCGCAGGTCGTTCATGTCCGTCTCATGAAGCCCTTGACCCCGAGACAAATGAATGCTCCCAATCACTCGACGATGAGTCGGAGTTGGTCGCGCTTGTACTTCCAATCAGCGGAGAGTTTGCCCTCCGCCTTGTAGTAGTTGCCAAGTCGACGAATCTTTGCTTCTGTCAATTCAAGGGAACGCTTGTTGTGAATGTCACGGTGATTGGTTGTGAGATGGTCGATGATAGCGACGGCTTGTCGCATGAGGTTCATCAGATCTTCTGGGTACGAACCGCCAAGGTCGTTCTCAGCGAGAACGGCTCCAATGCGCTTGCCAAGGACGAGGCGAGCGTTTGGGACTGCGTGCTTGTCACGAAGGACAATACCGATTTGTGAGGTCGTCATGCCCTCTTTTGCATACTTGACAACGAGTGACTCAACTTCCTTAGCGTCGGTGTTGGACCAAGCAGATGCCTCTGTCATGAACGGCTTTGAGGAACCGCTTTTTCCTTTTCGAGATGAATACATTCGTGCCATATGGACCACTCGGAGCAATCTTGCGACCTGCTTGCCCTTCTTAACCACATCGCTTCAACAGGTCATCGCTTCTGATGCATTTTTGCTAAACGACCGGGCGTTCCAGCCCATTCCCAACCTGGAGCGAGTGCTCGTGCGGAACCAATTGCTTCACCGTTCTGCAGGACCAAGACATCCTGGCCACGACGAATGTTTTGGTCGAACGCATCGATGATGCCGAGATGAAGGTCACCTTTCCATTTGATATCAGAACGAAGCGTTACCGTTGGGAGTATGTTCAATTCGGACAACAATGGAATCGCATCCTTACTGAACGAAAAACCTGCTCGATCGAACAACCAAAGAGCAATCTGCTTGCCGTCTTTTTCAATTCTCCAACGTGGAGGTTTTCCACGGATTCGGCAATCGTTCAACCATGCATCATTCCCGTAGAGATACCGCGAAATGCTCTTGAATCGATCCAGATTGATTGATTCACCTTTTCGACGACGTAATTCAATCGTTTGCTTGCAATGGAGGACTGCATCGGATAGGCGTTGTAATGCTCCTCGTGAACCAGACGACTCACCTTGACGCGTTTCGATAACTTCGATGCCTTCGACTTCGAGGAGCAGACCACTGTGGTTGACGATGCAAGAATAATTGTGGCGCTTCACAAGGGATTCTACCATGCTTTGCACACGATCTCGTTCATCTTGCGTCCAGTCACCCGTTACTGGAATGTCGTAGAATCCTGCTGGCCAAACATCTTCAAGATCTCGAGGAACAAGACCGAGTGGTGAGGTGACCATGACCTCATGACACGCATTGCTACCAATGGCATCGATGAATTTTCGATGCGATTTTGACAGGCGATACGGTTTCCTGTCCGAACATGGTAACAACACCAGAACGTTGTCCAGCCCCTCTGGAGCCTGATAGCGTTGTACCATGAATTCAACCCATGACGCTACTTCGGCATCAAGGTGGCTCTCCTGTGCCATGAATTCAATCGAGTCAAGGCCAGATGGATGGGCCCGAAGTACATCCGATTTTTCGTTCACCAATGCATCGAAGTGACGCATGTGCTCAACAAGACGTGGACTGTTGAGGCTCTGTTGTTGAGCAAGACGACGCAAGCTACCTGTTTCGATGGCTGATTGAACAGAACGCAGAGCTTGTTGATAATGATGCAAAGCAACATCCACGCAGAGAGATTCACCTTCGAGAGGTTGCCTCGGGCCAAAAGCGGTCAAAAAGTGATCAGCACTCAGAGCAAATCGAGTTCTTGTGGTATCGAATAAGTCAACTCCAAACCAAGTAAGAACAGCAGCATTGTCTGGGCCACCTAAACCTGGCGTCCACAACAGTGCCCCTGGAAATCGATGCTTGAGCGTTTGAATAGCAGTGACAAGCTTTCCAGGTTGAGCTGCAAGTTGAACAGCGTCAACAAGGACGACAATGTTGGGTTGCATATCGGCATCCAACAGCGATGGATCGTGATGCAAACGTTGCCAAGATACGGGCAGTAGTGGCCCAGAATCTGCGGATTCTCCAGCGTTCGCCTCTTCCAGCGAAGGGGGAAGAACATGACCGACGGATGCTGTCATTTGAGGCCCAGGGCAATCAAACGTTGGTGGCATCAAAGCGAATTGGGTCGAGATGGTCATTTCAGCGGGAATGGTGCGTGTTTGTGTGCAATGAAACGCAGCAAGACCTCTGCACAGATTGTCATCGTCATCCGTTGATATGAGGCTGGGCGTTCGTACAGCAGGCGATGAGCGGTCACCTAAACCCCACACACGGCCATAGCGGTGACGATGAAGAACTGTGCGACCAAGTCCTTCTGCCATGTTGCCTGCTGAGGTGGTTTGTTTTTCAAAGATGCCACCGATTGCGAAGAAAGTGTTGAAAGACTAGGCCTCCGAGGAATCAACATGGAGGATAGCACGACCAGACACTGGATGATTCCGTTGGTTTTGCTTGGACTTCTTCTTTTGAGTTTCACCAACCTCGTTCACGCTGACGAAGCATCAAGCGAGTTCATCATCGATGGTCGCTTGCAGATGGTCACGCTTGGAACAGGTGAAAGCTACCAGCAAACCATCAACGTCGATGAGGGAGCAATCGTCTCTGTCAACGTTGGTTGCAGTTCATGCCAAGTGCAACTCGATGCAGGAGATACGAGTATTTCATCCCCGACCTCGGTCGCTTTTGAAGCGACTGAGGCAACTTCCGTTCAAATCACAATTTCTTCATCCACTGCAGAGACGGTTTCAACCTCTGTTCTTGTTGCTGAAGATCAGACACATCTCGATCAGCGACCAAGTCCAGATTCAACAATCGACCTCGTCGATTCCTACCGATGCGAGAATCCGAGTGCATGTCTCGATATGCATCGAGGCAATCTCCAAACCATTCTCAACGGAGATTATGCATCGCTTGGTTTCGATGCAGGTGCGGTCAAATCCGATGCTGAGGAATATTTTGGATTCGAAGTTCATGCAGATGAAACCGTTGAATTGACACTCCATCACGCCTCCGATTCGATTCGGTTTGATTTCTACATGCAGACTGAAACAGAGGAGCAACTTTTCGATGCCGTGATTGAGAGCATGACCGCAACAAACCCAAACACCTTGGAGGAAACGGTTTACTTGGACATTGTAAAAGATGGCAGAATCATCGTCAAAACATCAACTGCTGCCCAATTTTCAGCTTATGCCATTCAGCGTACGATTCATGACGCACAACTGACCATGACCATTGATGAAGGTACATCACAATTCAAGCAAATCGGCCATGGATTATCCAAGAGCGCCTTTGCCATTGATCCAACCGGTGTCATCAAACTATCACCTGTAATCGAGGACATTACTGCAAGCGTTTCGCTACGCATTGGTGACGCATGGGTTGCTATGCCAGAGGTCCTTGTCCAACAAAACACTGTAGAGCGAATCTACGTCTATCCGAACACGACGATGGCGATGCTCAACATCGAAAGCAGTGTACATTGGGTTGATGTCGTTTTGGAATCGACAGCAGATGGCAATACAACAAGGGACGCTCCAGCCTATCGACCATCGAGTCTTGATGAAACCAATTGGCCAATTCTCTACGCAGAGAATACCGCAGACTATTCTGGCGAACTGACCTTAGCAACAATGGATACATCCGATGTGTACCTCATTTCAGTTGATGGTTGGGTTGATTCTGAACATCGACTCCACATCGTTATCGATGGCAACAGTCCAGACCTTCGAGGTGTTGTTCAAGAGTTGGACCAGGAAACAATGGAGGTGCTGTCAGAACACGAACTGTCTCCCGATCTCTTCACGTACGACATGGATCTGTACATCACTTTGGGGCCAGGATTGCATTTCATTGAGTTCTATCACGTCAACGATTCAATCCTCCAAGATCAGAACTGGGGCAACGACCTTCAGCCACTGGAGTACAACATTGATATCACGAAAGTAACCACTGAAATTGGTGAAGAACCATGGTTTGCCCCATCCGATGAAGCAAAGTTTTGGGGGACCACTGTTCGTTGGATTCTCGGGCTTGGCATGATGTTGCCGGCCGTTTATCTCGTGTATGCTATGCAAAAGACTCGACGTAATGCGGCTCGTATTGGTGCGATGAAACAGCGTCTAGCCATGTTAACAAATCTACTCGATGAAGGAACCAAATCACCGGAACAAACACGAAAATCATTGGTTCGTTCTTTGGAAGCAGTAGCAACCCTTCCATGGGAATCTGCGATCGCTTCATGGGGAGAACCCCAACGTTCCTACACAACCGATGGAACGTCCATTGCAGTGTGGAATCTTGATTCACGTCTGGCAAAATCCCAAGGCAATTGGCCACTCCTTGTAGGTTTGAACACAGAAAATGAAACGTGGGACATTGCCGCATTCCGCTTTGATGCACCATACGGTCAAGCATTGTCTGTCGAACATGTTGAACCACGACTATTGCATCAAGGAGAGGAAGTTTTTGTCGACACCATTGCCAAAGGAACGACAGTTTTCCTGACCATTGATCTCGCAGGAGAAGCAACACAGGTCGATGTTGAACTGAATGGCCATGTCGATGGTGTACCTAGAGGGATGAGGATTCCTACTGCGTTGACCCGATTTGGAGAAGAAGAATGATCATTCATTCGCCCTTCGCTCGGATGCATCATCAAGGATTCGTTGCACCTGATCACTGGGATTAAGGCTTGATTTCATCGATTCAAGTTGCTTCTTATCCGCCTTCGAAATCTTATCAGGAACGTGAAGTTTGAGCAAAACAACCACATCACCACGACCACTTCTGCGCATATGGGGTAAACCTCGTTTCTTGATTTCAAGGGTATGACCTGCGGATGAACCCGCTGGAATCACGATATCGAGTTTCTTCCCATCGATGTGGTCAATACTGATCTTCGTCCCCAACATCAAATCTGGATAACCAAGTGGGAGCGACATAATCAAATCCGAACCGTTTCGTTCGAACCAAGGGTGTGCGAGTACTTCGATCTCGATAAGGAGATCGCCATGCGAGCCTTGGCCACGTTCCGCAGGTTGTCCTTGACCTCGCAAGCGTAGACGCGTGCCGTGTTCTGCTCCAGCCGGCACATTGAATCGAATGGTTTTCTCTTCGACGCGATGGCCTCGACCAGAACAATCAGTGCACGGTGAATCGATCATCGAGCCACTTCCTCCACAATCGCGACAGTCTTGAACAACTTCGTTGACAAATGGACCTATCTGTTGTCGAACCCTTACTCGACCTTGGCCTTGACATTGAGAGCAGGTCGTTGTTTTGCCATCCTTGGCTCCAGAACCTGAACATGTCTTGCACTCTGCAGGCAAATCGAGTTCAATCGATTCTTCACTTCCGGTCAAAACCGTGGCCAGTTCGATACTGTGACGAACGAGAATGTCAGAACCTCGGCGTTCGCGACTACGGCCACGACCGCCACCAAAGAATCCCGAAAAGAAATCTCCTCCGAGGAGATCCTCCAGATTGATGTTGAATCCACCTCCAGAGAAACCTCCAAAGGGATTCCCAGCAGGACTGTCATGACCGAATCGATCGTAGTGAGCACGCTTGTCTGGATCCGAGAGAACGGCGTAAGCCTCCTGAATTTCTTTGAATTTTTCCTCAGCATCAGGCTCTTCGCTTCTATCTGGGTGATAGCGTCGAGCGAGTCGCCTGAATGCATTCTTCAGATCTTTTTCTGTCGCTGAACGCTCAACATCGAGAACTTCGTAATAGTCTCGTTTGTCTGCCAGCGTTCCACCCAATCGATGCCAACAGGCGCTCCACTAAAACCTCACGTTGAAATTAAGCAGAAAGTGTGGCACCACAGGATTGGCAGTAGCGTTCGGCCGGTGGATTACTTGCACCACAAGCAGGGCAGCTCCCAGTTGCAAAGCCTGTCATCGTCTGAACGCTTCCTCCACTCAGCATGGCCAAGTCTTCGATGGACTCTTTGCGCTGAACAGGGATGGATGGGGTTTCAATGTTGGTTGTAGAAATGATTCCACCACCATCACTCATTGTCGTCATGGTCAAGTTGTCATTTGATCGTGTATCAGACATTTCTTCTTTGATAGGAGCAACTGGACGTTGGGCAATAACCGGCGTTTGCTGTGCATTTGAACGTAGGCGTGAAAGGCGCTTATCTTCACGTTCCGAAGCTGTATCCCTACCAAACAAGCCATAGATTCCATCGATGATGTTGTCCATCCAACTCGCTTGACGAACAGAACCAACCGTTGAGTCAACCATCTCGTCCATTTCCGCACCGTCTCCACTCATGCGCCGGGTGGCTTTCTGAACGAATCCCTGCTCTGTGAGCATCTTTACATCCGAGGTCACGTCTCGGTCTAATTCAAGTTCAGGCGCTTCACGACCGAATGAGCCAATGGTTGAGTTCAGTTGTTCTTTGTTGATCTGCGTGTCCTCTTGCAGTGGGGTTTCCTTATCCCAAACTCCTTTTGCTTCAGCATCGTAGACATGCTTCATTTTCTTCATGATTTCAGAACGACGGAATTCATGGTCCTTGGTGATGCGTGTTCGCCTCATGAGCATGAATCCAATGAGGAATCCAAGACCATACCACACAGTGGAATAGACCCAAGAAAGTGAGAGGATGTCTGCTAATGGCGTGACAATTACATGGAGTGCTCCCATAACCAGCAAAGGTAAGGCAAACAGTCCAACTGAGGAGGATTGTCTACTTGCCATAACCTTGACTCGTTCGTTTTCTTCTTATGCATTCGCCTTGGTTGTTTCATCAACGGTCCCGTGACGCACGACCTTTTCGAATCAACCCATCGAATAAGCCAATCGTAAAACCTGTGTGAAGAATCAACAGACAGTATGGAACACCAAGAACATGCGAAGGTCCATTCTTTGCAGATAGGAGACCTGAGAGGAGCAAGACGGTCCCATATGCTCCAATCAACATCATCGACCACATTGGATTGAACAACAACAGCACAGATGTGGCAATGAGGCCAAACAGAGGTAATAACTCGCGTATGACGAGGCGACGCGGGTGCTTAAGCAGCACTTTGGTTCGCCAGAAACCATAACGATGACTCATCAAAAACCACGACCTAAACGATGTTCTGCGTCGCATTTTTGCGACAGCGTTTGGAGTTCGGCATAAAGCGTATCCCGCCTTGAGCAATCGCATGCTCAAATCACTGTCCTGGCTTGTCAGAAACGATTCATCCCAACCACCAACGTCTTCCAATGCAGAACGCAAATGCAAAGCAAAAGCAGGGACATTGGTTTTCCCTTCCTCATGGAAGTGAGCGAATTGTCCTGTGCCACCTCCCAATGGGCTGCTTAGTGTTGCATCGATGATTGATTCAACCGTATTCTTTGTCGAATCATTACCCACTACACGACAGCCAAGTCCTGCAAGCCGGTCATGTTTGGATTCGAGACGTAACCATGCTTCTTTCATTTGAACGAGATGATTTCGTCCAATCTCAATGTGACCATTGAATTCGAGCACGTGTGTGATGCTGTCCGGGAGGTGTTGCAGTGCCAGATTTCGTGCATGTGGCACGAATCGAGCTGGATTTTCCAATCGATGAATCGATGGATGCTGGATTGGATCGAGTCCTTCACTAATCTTCTGAACAATCTCCTTTGTTGCATCCGTGGAACCTCCATCAAGGACGAAAATCGTGTGCTCGTTTGCTGGAAGAGATTGGTCGATGAGTGATTGAAGGCACGATTCGATGTACTCTTCCTCATTCAGAACAGGCAGCACTGTCGCCAGCCACGGTTCTGTTGCGCCCATATGCTGCTCTGTAGCAAATCTGTTTTGATACTTCACATTCACAAGCAGGTTGAAAAGCCGTTTCCTTGTCCTAGCAGCATGGACCTCAAACCGTTGACCTACAACGGACGAGACGAGGGTATCGAGATTGCATTGCGCACAACACTCCGTCCCGGAGATGACCCAAAGAATGTCACAATGGCGATACAGACACTGTTTCCTGATGCAGTTGTTGCCGATGTAGATACGCAATCATTTCCTAGCGAGCAATTGGTTCCCATAGAATGCAAACATCTCTCCTTTGAAGTATTTTTACAACAATTACGTCAACAGTCGATTCTTGACACTGCAATGGATGCAATGGGTAAGAATTTGAATGATCAGAAAACCACGTTCAGAATTTCTCGATTGGCAGCATTTGCAGGTAAAATTGCTTTTTCGTACGAAGAAGCACCCTTGGGAGGATGTTTTGAGATTCACCTCGAAGGCATGGGCCTTTCCGATTGGATTGAGGCGTGTACATGGCACTCAGGACGTCAAAGTGTTCCACGACAATTGCATGATGATGCAGCAATGGATGAACGTGGCGATGCATCAACGTGGCATCAGTAACGTCCTTTGAGAAGATCTTCAACGATCGGAATGTCGGCTTCAAGCCAGTCGAGATTCAACCCTTCTGATGATGAAATCCACTTCATCTCGCTATGAACGGACATCTGGAGGTCATCCAAATGATCTGTTTCGACGAGGTATCCGTGAATCTCAACGTGCAAGAAAGGATATGTGTGCGTCCAAATACCTGCTTTCTTGATGATGCTTGCTTTGACACTCAGTTCTTCTTGGAGTTCACGTAACAATGCGTCTTCAGGGGATTCATCTCGTTCAACTGTTCCACCCGGAAATTCCCACTTACCAGGTTTGGGTTCATCCTCGCCACGCTTCATCGCTAGGAAACCACTTTCTGAGGTGAAGATTCCTGCAGCAACCTGTATTGATGGTTTGTAGAGCATGTGCGCAAGAACACTACGAACGAGTTTGGACGCTTCCTTCACGGACAAATATTCAACCGATGGAAGATGGAGAAAGAGACAAGGAATTGCAAATTTATGGCTTTGAAGCGCCTCAAGTGTGCGATAGTAGGTTTCATTGCAAATGTATCGTCCAGCGTCCTTTGACAATTCGATGTCAATCTCCCAGTCTTCAGCACCCCACTTCTTGACCGGTACAGCGGTTTTCAAATCACCAGTTCCACTGAGCTTTGCACCATTGATCTGACGTCCAGAATTATCTGGGATTCTCATATCAAGAACGTCTTCTGCAAGGAGTTCAATGCGCGGTTTCGTACATTCTCCACAAAGACCGAGATGAAGGATTGCGTCCCACTCACGAGAGGCGAGTTCATTTGCAGTCCATCTCGATCCATGTTCATCAACCGATAGAACGTGTTTCTCAATCGACATTTCACTCGAACCTCTTCCAAAGGGATTCTTAATCGGAATCAAGGAAGGAAATGATTCAACGATAACCTCTGTTGGATTGACTTCATGCTTCCCAAACGGTCCAAAGCCTGTGAGAAGTACACGTGGCATGGTTTGTCCTAGGGTCGATTGTTCTTGATTTTGCTGACAAATTGGCAACAGATTGACAAACCATTGGACAAACCACCGCATGAGGCACATGACTCCAGCAGAGCAGTCGAAACTGAGTCCCATGCGCCTCGTCACTGAGATTTGGAGAGAAATCTTCCTTGGTGTCGGGATGTGGGGTGCATTCCGTCCCATCTTTGCAGCGCTCTTAGCAGCCATTCCAGGTCTGTTTCTTGGTCAACATTTCAATCGAAAGCATCAGCGTGCATTTGATTGGACGCTCCTACAGATTCCACTTGCTTTGACCATCGTTCTGTACGTTCCACTTTGGCTGTGGTCCATCTACGATGCATGGAGAGATGCAACGGTGATTGTTTCTCAAGCACGTTCACGCTAAGGGCGCCAAAGTTGATCAGTTGTTGTGAGTTCACCGCTCTTCATGCCGGCTAAATCATTGAGATCGTCTTGGTCGAACTCCGTTGGCAGGTCACCGCTGAACCATGCACTAATGGTCACGGTCTCAACGGCCCAATACATGACCGAATCTTCGTTGTTGGAATGCCCGGGGTGTTCAGAATCTTCGTGGTCTGCTGGAGAAGTGTAAACGAGATTCACAAGTCCAAGCAGATGTCCAAACTCGTGTACCATTACACTGTTCTCGATATCTTCTGCAGATATTCGAGGGTTGAAGATGGATGTTGCATCATCAATGGAATCCGAAAACAAAGCAATCGTAGAGGCATCGACTGCGACACCAAGAACACTGTCATCGGAATACTTTCCTTCGGGCATAATAACATGCCAACGCAGGACAGATGTCTGAGGCGGAGCGTCCATCGTCTCATGTGCAATATCACGAACCTTGTTTGCCGTCCAGGTGGTAGTTTCTGCAAAATTCATCTCATTGAGTTCAATTCTGATCCCATCCGGCTTATCACAGACTTGACCAAGTCGTTCTTTCAGTAAGCTAACGGTCGATGACTCAGGGTTGTACCCGGGTGCATGATCGATTTCAATGACGAGTTCACGGTAAGCATCGTCTCGTAGACAAGCAAGCGCTAATCCACCCGGAACACCCCATGATTCTCCAAGAATGGTTTCGATATCCGAAGCACAACCCGCCATTGGAATGGAAAGCATCAGGCAGGAGAGAAGAACGCCCATCAAACGCTTGTTTCGCATGCACCTCACTCCGCAATCTCTGTTCTAAAACGTCTGTCCGTTACCACTCTTCTGGTAATTCAATCGGCGAGAACAATTGACCAGGTCCGGTTGCATCTGCAAGTTGTTGCCGCACAAGTTGCTCCCATGAGCGTAAAGCAAGAATTCCTTCGACAAGGTCCATTTCTGTTTCCACGAGCGTCACACGAATGAGTGTTGAAAGAATATCCATCCGATCTTGGTCAAGGATCTTCAGTACTTTCTCAACATCGAAGGAGAGTGGATTCTGGTCCACTTCGTTTTCCTCAATTGGCCAAGGTTGAGCCACCCGTTCGTTGATTGATGCTCCCGTTTTCTCAACGTATTCATTGAGCGAACCGAGCAATCCCTGAATATGATGTTGCAAAACAAGCGCTACCTCAGCGACGGGCATTGTCAATTGACCAATCAGATTCACCATGCGCTCTTGGAGCGTCACCATTGAATCCGTTGCTGACATTCGTCAACACCTACTTCTTATTCGAGAATCCTTCGATGTACTTCCAACCAAAGTGGTTCCATTGCTCCTGCGTCCAACCTTCTGGAAGACCGGTCGGTGGCAGTGGTGCAATTCCTCGTGGATCCGCTTGTACGGATGGTTGAGGTGTTGGTTGAGGCGCTGGTTGAGGAATCGGTGCAGGCACATGAGTTGGTTTCGGTGGTAGAGCAGGTTGAACCTTCAACTCAGGAACCTCCTTCTGTTCCATCTCTTCAGCAACGACCTCTGTTTGGTCTGCTTCGAACTCATCATCACCATACTTCATCTTTCGATACATGACAAGCATCCAAAGGAACGCAGAGAGCGACGCAACTGCAACGAGATACATGAAGATGGCAAATTGACCATCACTCGCTTGTTGTGCAAGCGCATCACCATCACGAACTGTGTCCTTCTTCACAATGAGTGGATCGACGTTGTAACGGTCCATCTCAACACCATCGATAAGGACCAACAAGCGGTACGCTTGCGATTCCCCTGCTTCCACGTTCGCTACGATTGGAATCGAAGCAACAGCAGTGATACCGGCTGATACTGGCATGCTCGTGTTTGCTTCTTCGTTCCAGTAACCTGTATCGACCAATCTCTGGAGAACAAACTGAACATCGCCCTTTCCACCTTCATTGAGGATGCTGATTTCAAGTTCAGAGGTCTCACCACGCGTTGGGCTTGGATTGCTCCATTCGATTTCTGTTTCTGGATGAGTGAAGGAAATACTCGGTCCGAGAAGGGACAGTGGCCACGTCGCAAATGGTTCGTTGATGTTGTTGTTCGACGTATCGAATGGATTACCTGTAGCGTCCGAACCAGAGACCCATACATCGACAACATAGGATGGTAGAAGCATCGTTGCGCCCATATCCGTCAAATCAATTTCTCCTGTCCAGAAGAACTGGTCTCCAAATGGAAGCGTCTCAGGCAATGCCGTCGCTCCACGGGAGATTTCAGCCTCTCCTGCACGAATTCGGTAATGCAAGACAGCCGGGTTCTCCATATCGAAACCGTTGTCGTCAACGGTTTCAAGCATGACTTGTAGTGAGTTTGCCTCACCGATTGAAAGAGGTAAACCAGCAGGAACTTCGTTCAACATGACCGTTTGAATGGTCGGATTGGAACTGTCGACCGCAAAGCGTACACGTGGCAGAGGATCGGTTTCATCTTGAGCCAGTCCCGGCAAGTCATCAAGGCGCAAGCGGAGGTCAAGGTGACCCGAATTTACCGCAGGAACCAACAAGTCAAGACTGAATTCACCGTTGTCTCGTGGAGAAGTTCTCCATACGTGATCGAAATCACCAAACACGACATCGAAAGCTCCCGGAGGAGCAGGCGTCTCATCTTCACTGAACAAGACACGTCCTGTGACCCGAAGCGCTTGTCCGCTTCCAATCAACGTCTCCTCTGCTTCATCGTTGTAGTGATTGGTACCATCGCGAAGTTCGACAGCCTTGATGTGGCCAGGTTCGGTATAGAATCGGAAATCGTTGTCAAGGCTCCAAGCATTGGAACCCAAACCGCTGATCTTTGAGAAACATGGGGTTGTTTCACCCTCATTGCACGGTTTGTCCGTCACCTTGAGGACCGGAATAAAATGTTCGAAACCATCGGTATCGTAGACTTCAGGGAACGACCATGTCAACTGGAAGCGAGCACGAATTAGCAACTGATTGGCATCGTCACCGAACGTGGAAACTTGCGAGTAAAGGTTGGAGACAGCGATGTACTCCCCACCTGAATTAAGTCGAGCCTTTGGCATACCGTTCTCATCTTCTTCGAGTTGGATGAAAATCGATGTCTCGTCATCGTTGACATCTTCACCAAGGGCGAATTGCACGAATTGAATATCATCCCATCCGTTTCGATCGGAAAGGACCACTTGAGCCGTGTACATGACACCAGGGTGAAGCGGTTGCTCGTCTTCGTGCCCGACGATGCTTGAATTGGTCAAATCGACAACTGGCTCGAATTCTTGTCGAATTCGGTATGTGGATGCATCAGCGTCCCAGTTCGGCATGATTTGGCCTGGAGCATAACCACACACCTGTGGTGTTGGTGGACAAACAGGCCCTCCGCCCATGGCAATCTGATTTTGTTGACCGTCTTTGCCACTTACATACATTGATACAACCTGTCCATGTTCAAGCATTGAGTCGTCGACAAGACCGTTGAAGATGTTGAGACCACCAGTGATCGTTTCCGGAGAGGAGAGGATCTTCTCAGCGTACTCGTCTTCCTGCGGCAATCCGTCAAAGTTGAAATCGTGACATCCAATGGCCACGGTAGACTTGCAACCGACCCAGTAATGGAGACTGATTTGTGTTGGCGGGTCGACGCTGTCCTGAATGTTGACCGTGATCGCTTGACCGCCTGGCGCTGGTGGCCCAACGTGGCGCTCCTGCCCATCGAAAGGCGTGACACCCAAGACGAGGGGTGAGTTGCCATCGAGAACAAGTCGAATCGTGTTGTATCCTGGGTTCGTAAACATTGAACCATTTGGCAGGTTGACGGCCTCGACCGAGAACACCATACCTCCCGGCGTAGATTCAATTGGGGACATGAACGTCAAGTTGTACGAACCAAAGTTCGGATTGGATTCTTCAGCGAGAACAATCGGTTGTCCAATTGGATCACCATCATAGGTGACGTTTTGGCCAAGCACTCGCAAATTGAACTCACCTGAGAGAGGAGAGAGTTGCGATGACTCGAAGTGAATCTTCCCGAGGAAGGAAAGATTCTGCCCTCCTCTCACCCAATCTTGAGCAAACAACTGTCGGCCAGTTTCATCAAAGACTTGTAGACCATCGAGTTGAATGTCGTTCTCGACCCGCAAACGCATGTTTTCAGTTTGCCAGTTGTTGACGGCAGTTCCCAACGAATCTTTCACGGTGAGCAGGACCTCAGTGGCTGCCTCATCGTCCCAACTCCAGTCAACAGTCACAGGAATCCGGATTGTTCGCACATCGTTTGCATCGAGGAAGGATGAGCAGTTCGCAGTGTCAAAGGAAACGATACCACCCGCATCATTCAATGTGCTGCAGGAATCGCCTTGTTGCCACTTGAAGGTTGGATTCTCACCACGGGAATTATTGAGAGAAGCAGTGACCTCTGTAACGAAGTTCACTTCATCACCATGAGCGACTTTGATGATGAGGTTGCGTGCAATGCCGTCAGGCGCTGCCATGCCACCTTCAAATGCCGCACCGATGGCATGCGTGTTCATCTTGTAGGCAATGTCGATGTTTGTAATCTTGACTCGACCAGATGTCTGTGCCTTGACGGCAAGTGGAACCTCAACCACGCCGTCCCCATTGTCAGGGATGTAGTCGTTGAAGGCATCCACGAGCGTTGGCTGGAAGTCAACATCAACCCCAACTTCGGAATCATCGCTAACGTCGATGGCAGATTCATTGAGGAACAAAATACTCTCCCAATCAAAGGTTCCATCGTCTCCGACGTCAATACGTGGACGATCAGGATATCCTTCCTCATAGAACAATTCAAGACTGTCCATTATGGGTGTCTTGAACCTGTCCGTGGAGGTCATGGTCACTGCGTAACGCAGAACGTTACCTGCGCCATCGGTTGAAAAACTCGTCTCAGCGAGATTGGAAGCAGGTTGCCAGGTTGAACCATCGTCATTGGAGACTTGAACAGTAATGTCCGTTGCAGCATCGGTGGTTGCAACCCATACTGGACGAACCTTACCGACTTTGGTCCCAGTAGGTTTGGCTGGTGAGATCCACGTTCCGCTCGATTCGTATTCTGTAGCGTACTCCAGATCGACCCACCATGAAACTGCAGTGGAGCCAATGAGAGTTGCCTTCCAGACCAGTTCTTTTCCTGGATGTTGGAAATGGACCGTAGTATTCGATTCAACAGAAACCCAATGCGTTCCATTATCGGCTGAAACCCAATAATCAACACGGTCACCGATTGAAGTTGCAGACCAAAGCGTTTCCATGTTGACCGACAGAACATCATCCGGAGTTTCAATCACCGGGCCAAACCATGTCGTTGTTCCCGGGGCTGGTGTTGTTTTGTATTGCCAACTTGTTCCAAACTCGTGATACGACGGAGAGCTTGACCATGTCGAATAACCAGAATCGACTGTAATGAATCGGCGACCATCATAGAACAAACCATATCCCAAGGATGAGATACTTCGGACGGTATTTTCAGGAATTAAAGCAACTGCGCTGCCAGAACGACCCCAGGACTCGAGTTGATCACGATCGTTGTAGTAGTTGCCATCTTGACATCGCATGAAGAAATGGGTCTGATTCATCTCAAGACCACGAGCTTGCTGATTTGTTACGCCACATTGCCAAATCGAGGATGTGGATGTTTGGAACGTGAAGTATTGGTCACCACGTTCAAAATCGCCTGTAGCACTAACAGTGTAGGACTGAATTCTTCTATTCTGATTGTGTAGAATCCAAATGGTATCTTCAACCGGGTCATAGGTAATGCCTGTGTAATCACCGTTTCCTTGTGGTTGAAACGAATCAATGCAAACCCATTCGTTCTCGTTCGATATGTCGAATTCAAGAACGCGATGATACATCGTATTCGCAGTTGAAGTGTAGAAGTACTTGTAACCGGAAAGGATAGCATACAAGCGCTCATCATCCGTCACAACCCAATCACGGAATCCCCACTGGCCATAGTAGGAAGAGGAATGCTTGCTCGGAAGCGTACAACCGTTTTGATCGAGCGTAATGATGCTTTCACGAGTTCCGTTGTTTGGATACAAGCGGTGTACGATGTTGTGGAAACTTGTCGAGGACCAGGTTGAGAGGTACAACCAGTCGTGATGACGTAGAACCGCCCCTTGTCCTTGTGCGTTAAGCGAGTTTGGACTGAGTTTCAGTTGTTGAGAAAAGAGCGCATCCGTTGAATTGGACGTGTGAGGTTGACGGACAGCATACGTGCCGTTGTCAAGCCATGCTGTACTGGATGGATTGACGTCCTCATCCATGCTATGGGCATTAAACGCATGACTCGAATTAGCCATAGCAAGCGTCAGGTCTGCACTCTGGTTGTCTGTATCTGATGCCTCTCCGGCAACCCAGTGATTCCGTGTTGTCGTTGGAATTGAAGACCATCCGGTTGCCGATGCACCGGATAACGTCATCTGAACATCAGTGACTTGGGCGCCTTTAGGCAGAGCGATCTTTGCTCCAGCATCGGCGTTACCGCCTTGATAAAGTGCGATGTACTCCGCCGTACCATCGCTGAATTCGTAGGTGTGACGAGCCACTTCTGCAGCCTCTGCTTGCTCAATCCAAAGTTCTCCAAATGGAGAAAAACTCATTCCAAGGAACAGTGCGAGGAGCACGACAGCGATGGAACGTTGAGAGACAGCGTTTACACTCATGTTGTAACCCAGTGCTTGAAGGATTATCAAGCGTTTGCTTAACGGTCACTATGTGGTCTGACGCGAATCGTACCGGATTGGGGAAGTTTCACCCCGACTTCCGTCCTGTTCATCATCGTTCACTTCGAACCAATCAACCATCCAATCGCCGTCCGTATCCCAATTGGTAGGATCGGTTCCTTCTGCGACGTGATCGTCGTTGTAATCCAAGAGATACCATCCGTATTCGTGCTCGCCAACGGCACGAACTGGGGCGGTATTCGGAGCGCCCGTGTAGTAAATATCCCAAGGGTCAGTGAGATTACCTCCGCAGAGAACGACGTGGTTCGATGTATCCTGAACAAGGAAGTCGAGGTCGTTGTCGTTGACGATGTAGGAATAGCGGAAATCAGAGCTTTGTGATTTGTCCATCTTGAGATAGTTCCTCACACCTTCATCCCACTGGCCCAAACCGAGCAGAAGTGCTCGCAACTGCCATCCCTCTTGAATGACCTCTCCTTCGAAAGTCAAGCCGGATAGCCGTACTGCATTCGGACTCGAGAGTTGCTCACTGGTTACGGCAAAATACTCTTGGAAATTCGTGTAAGGTTCGTACACACAACCGACACCGGAGCAATCCCAGTTTCCGTCTTGATCGGCATCTTGGTTGGCATCAATCGCGTTGCGGGGGTCCATGGTGAACCACGTGTAAGAAAGGTCCGGACGACCAAGAATTCCAGCATCTAGTGACAACGGCAAGCATGAATTTGTCGAAGTGTCACATGGTCCGCCGGTCCCAGGATCGATCCAATTAACTCGAATCTTCAAGAACGATGAATAGTTGTCGTTGGATTCGTTCCAAGCTTTAGCATATTCATACCAGTCAGGGATCATGTCACCATCCGTGTCGTTGTCCATTGGATTTGTACCATACTTGAAGACTTCACGTCCATCCGTGAGATTGAAATCTTGGTAATGAGCGGTGACCATGCCGTTCGTTGTTTCTGTAATGAACGACTCAGAGTCACTGTCACTGTCGTTCGAATCTGGGCGCGTGTCGTTGTCGTACTCCATCCAGTTGGTAAACGGCAAGTCACCGATGCCGGACTGGACAATTTGTGTCGACGGATTGAAAACTCGATCTGCCCATTCGCCTTGTGGGGCAGGCACGTCAAATACAGTCCGGTCATACCAACCATCCGAATCACCGTCATAGTTCACATCCCATGGATTCAATGGGTTCGCAGCCCAATGGTTTTCGGTGGATGGGTTATCCATCCCGTACAATGCATAGCAGTATTCCCAGCCATCCGGAATTCCATCAGAGTCAGAATCAGGATGCGTCGGGTCGGATACACCAACCAGAGTTCGATTGAAGTTGTTTTCATTGAAGGAATTGATGGTGTTCATTCGGCTCACAGACTCAGGTCCTTTGGCCATGAAGTCATCAATCAGAGCTTGGCGAGCTTGCAAGATGGTCATCCCTGTTTCTTCCATGTAGGCGTTCATTGCATCCTCACCAAAGTCCACGATACCAACAGAGGCAGGTACAGAGGTTCTGTTCAGATACTTCCCCCACGTTCGTGCTTCCCATTCACGCAGGTTGGAATAACGCTCGTCCAAATCAATGGTCCCATCTCGATTGCAATCGTAACTGTCACCGTCAGAATCAAGATTGACATCTGTCTCAATCAGCGGATTCAATCCCCAGCGGTTCTCGTTCAAATCCCATGAAGTAAACCAATACTCGAACCCATCGTACATACCATCATCGTCGGTATCCGGGTTGGTCGGATCCGTCATTCCAAGAAGGAGAGAAATGAACACATTCGGAGGTTCACCAGATTGCCAAGCATTAAAATCGTCCAACAATCGCTTTCCGCGGGAATCCTTTGAAATGAGAATTTGGAATACACGCTGCGCCTTTTTCGTAGGCTGTTGGACGTCTCCATCTTCATGCAGCAAAGGAGCATCTGCCGGCGCATCAATTCCGTTCTCTGGGTTTGAGGTTGCTAGAGCAAATTCTTGCAAATCAACCAACCCGTCGTTGTCGCTGTCGAAGGTACCATCGCCTGCAACGACTGGATTCAATGTCCACGTTTGAGCAGAAATGTTCCATGCTGTGAACAGCAACTCAAGCCCATCGATAATGCCGTCTCCATCCGTATCGACGTTGTTTGGATCACCCGTTGGACCCGTGATGTTGTACTGATCTGAGGTCATGTAGGTGCCGAACGAATACGTTGTCGAAGCAGAAGGCCATTGTTGGAATGCATAGGCAGAGCCAAGCGTGGTAACAAACCATTGTGGTGAGGAACGATTGGAGTTCGTTTCAGATAGACTCGAGTCAATGAGGTTGTATTCTTCCCAGTTGGTCATCCCGTCGTCATCTGCATCAAGCCATCGGTCGCTCGGTTGCAACGGATTGAGTGTCCATTCATCATCAATGACGTTCCATCGTGCGAACCAAATCTCCCAACCATCCGGCATTCCATCATCATCTGAATCCGCACTAAACGGATCTGTCGAGCCCTTTTCGATTGGAATTTGGCCCGCCAAAATTGCACCGCTCGCTCGAGATGCGAAATCAGCCTCTGGAAGTCCGAAATCCGAAATGTTGTCAAACAAGTCTGTTGTAAAACCATTCGGCAATTCCATACCCTCGAGTGTTTGATTATCCAAGAAGAGACCTGAGCGAATGTGATACTCAAGATAGTTGACAAACATCTCATTTTGTGTGAGCACACCGTCTTTGTTGACGTCATAGCCATCACCATCAGGGTTTTCAAACAAATCCGAACCATTCAACGGGTTGACGCCAGTGCGAAGTGGCGACCACGTACATTGACCATCGGCTTCCCAACCGTCTGGGAGAGTGTCACCGTCTGAATCAACGAGATTTGGATCTGGAACAGACCATGTTGCAACCGATTCAGGAGACTCACCAAACTCTTCGAACAAGTCCCCTTGAAGACCTGCCTCCCTAACAAGCGACCATTGGTATTCACAAAGGTTGGCCAATCCATCCTGATCAGCGTCCCAAGAAGCATCGTCTGCACGTGTTGGATCGAGTGACCAGTTGTTTCCGCCGGTAAATGAAGTACCAACCCAACGACGATGTTCAATCTCCCATCCATCAGGCATCCCGTCTCCGTCCGTATCCAGCACGGTTGGATCGGTACCAACATCGATCGAGTTCAGGCTGCTGTAGGTTGTTCTTGCTTGTTCGCCCAAGGTCTCGTCACAGGTGTAGACAAGTTGTGGTGTGTAATAACAATCAAAATTTGTTTCACTAAGGTAGTAGCCAAAGAATTCGGCACCGTCCATCAGGCCATCCATGTCGGAATCGCTCTGATTGGGCATGGTGGAATTGTAGCCGTCTGCAGTTCGTGCGACGTAGCGATATTCCTCAAGGTTGGTCCACCAACGATCAAGTTCATCGCCCCCGTCCAACCGGAGTCCATCAACATCTCCGTCAAGAAGTGCATCCCATGGATCGGTTGGATCTAAGCCGTAAGCAAGTTCCCATCCATCAGGCATTCCGTCACTGTCTGAATCGTTCGCACCCGGGTCCATGAGTTCCAAATTTGCGAATCGACCAGGTGCCGATGCACCGAGGATGTAGGTGTCTCCGTCACGTTCCATGATGCCAATGGATGCGATTTCACCAGGCATTTCGGAATTGGATTGAAGGCCATATACATCCAAATAATTTCCTGCAAGAACCCACAAACCGTCGGACGATCCGACAAGGATTTCGTTACCCGTCGGATAAATTGAATGAATGTTGTTGGACTTTGCAAGTTCGTCAGTATCGCCACCTGGGTGCTCGAGTAGGTCACCAAACGACATGTCGTTCAACTCCAGATTCAAACGATGCAAACCAGAGGGAGTCCCAATCCAGAGTGCAGTAGGATTTTGCGCATTTGGTCCATCAAGAACGAGGGCTTGTACCTCTGCTGGATTACCGGTTGCACCGAGATTGAGCGTTCTCAGGTCATCGATTCTGTTTGCAATGTTTGATGGATTAGCGTCGAAGAAGAACCGCCACGTTGGAGTTGCATCGTCTCTGCCTGTGGCAGATTCGAGAGTCATCATTCCTCGCTCTGTCCCAATGTAGAGCACCAAGCCACCGCCTGGTACGTTTCCATGTTCCAGTTCAGTAACAACAACCTCGTCTTGCATCAACGAGGACTTGAAATTGGACCCGAGTTCATAGGTTTGTGTGATTTGACCACCTTCGTTCACTTCGATGATCATACCGTCACCACCGGAACCCAGAGCGATGAGTTGTTGGCTCGAACCTTCGATGGCAAGTTGTTGAATGGCGAAGACTTCAACAGCTTCGGTTGAGGACCACGATTCGATGGGTTCAACAAAACCGTCGACTTGCAAAGCAGCGACATGTATTCCGTGCGTCGTTGCTACAGCAATTGAATGTGGACCCGTCTCAGACTCGACGAAGACAGCTTCGTATCCGGTGATTCCTTGTGGGAACCACTGGTCTTGGGTTGTATCTGTTTCGTAGTCGATCGTAGTCATCCCGTAACGTGTCAAATAATACGCAGTCGAACCGTCGACGAGTATGCTACGGACGTCATGATGCATGAGCGCGAGAGAGCCGGGTACAGCATTGAATGTCAGAGGATACTCCTTGAAGGATGAATCGTTGACGCCCAATTGAACCTCACGGAGACCCGACCGTACCGTATTGCCTTCGTCGTTGTGGGTGTAAAATTCCTCTAGATTGGACAACGATTCACCCAGCGCAATGGCTGTATCGGTCCGACTCACATCAGCAGAAACGAGCCCATCTCGATTCAAATCCCAACCGTCTCTGTCATCATCGAGCAAAGCGTTTGAACGGTTCAGTGGGTCGAGACCAAAATGTACTTCCCAACCATCCGGCATTCCATCTCCGAATGAGGGATAGAGCGGGCGGACCGCAAAACCATCCCAACTGTATCGGTCCGAATCATCGAGAAGTGGGTCGGTTCCGAGCCACAGATCTTCGCCAACAACACCAGTAACATTGGTTGTACACGCTGAGAGAATGTTCACAAAGGATGCATTGGCTCCGTTGGTGATAAACGGCCACTGTGTCAAGACGGAACCTTGTGGAAGCGTGGCCGAACACCACAATCCATCCAATTCGTGGGTGAAATTTCCAGGCATACTGTAACGGTACTCTTCTGGTGAGGTGTACTGTTCTGCTACTGTCAGGAACCCATCACGATTCACATCAAAACCGTCCTCATCAGGGTCATCGGTTTGGTCACTTGCGTTCAATGGGTCGAAGTATGGGCAGACGTAACGTTGCGTTACCTCATCGAAACCGCCTGCACGATCGCACATCCATGCTTCATATCCGTCCGGCATACCATCTCCGTCCGAGTCAGCGACACGAGGGTCGAGGTACATACGGTCCCCGTTTTCATCCAATGTACCAGTTAGCCCACGTGAAAAACCGGGGTCATTGCAATTCGCAGGATACGGCCAACAGTACTCTTCGGTGTTGTTCAGACCATCTCGATCTGTATCAAAATTGGCGTCAGGAACAGTCGAGTTCAATCCCTCCATAGCAACAAAACGACCGTCCACTGAAGAGAAGTTTATCCAGTCCTCAAAGATGGTCTCGTGCACGTCTGGAATTCCATCTTCGTCTGTATCAGTCGTTGGAGGCCCTTCACCGAACGTCTCATCTGGGTGGACGTTCGAGACAGGCGAAATAACTGGGAATTGTGACATGAAGAGAAGCCCTGCAATCACGAGAAGAGAGGTGAGCAAAGTGGTCTGGCTTCTACGCAATACAATCACCTACGGCGTAACGCCCTATCCAAACTCCTTGTCTTCACGCTTATAGCAATGATGGAGCGTTGTTCATACACGGCTGCGTTGTTGTGGCGTGAAAAGAGGATTTTTTTGTTCAATTCGAGCGGTGTATTCAATATCCGTCTGCACTCGCATTGCTTCGATTGGAATGGGTATGGCAATTACGCACCTTGGCACCGGCAGTCGTGGCAATGCCACATTGCTGAGTTCAGGTTCGTCCCACATCCTCGTCGATCAGGGATTCAGTGGAGTCCAACTCGAAAAGAGACTCAAGATGCTCGATGTATCTCCTGATGATCTCGAAGCGATTGTCATCACACACCACCATGGTGACCACGGTGGAGGCGCACTCATCGCTCAGAAGCGGTGGAAGGTTCCTGTCTACGCCAATCACCGGACCAGTGCAGAACTCGGCTTGCTGCCTGAGTTAACACTGCCGTTCGAGGCGCTCGACGTCTTGCCATTCAACAACGGCATTTCCCTCTTGCCTGTTCCAGTCCCTCATTCAGGTGCAGACAATGTTGCCTTCGTAGCAAGCCATGGGGGTGAGCGTTCAGCGATCATTACTGATTTGGGCAGTTGGACAGATGAGTTGGTGCATCATGTCCGGGGTTGCCAACACATTGCAGTCGAAGCCAACTACGACCGAAACAGACTAATGTCTGGACCATATCCATCTTCCCTCAAAGATCGAATTACTGGGAGAGGAGGACACTTGTCCAATTCGCAAACAGGTGAATTCCTTGCACAAGTATGCACGGACAGGACCAGGAGCATTACTTTGACACACCTTTCTGAAATGAACAACGCACCTCATCTGGCAGAATCGACTGTCTTGTTTGAGATCGATGAAGTATTTGAGGGAGACATCAACATTTCACTCCAAGACGGACCTCAATTTTCGCACTTCATCGGACGTCGTGATGGAGATGGCTTTGCGACCAACGCCATTCAACGCATCCAACGAGAACTGCCGTAGAACATCAACCTTGAGGTCAATGCCTAAATGCAGCCGAACAACTACCGCGAACAAGGGGAGGTCAAGATGCGTCGGCGTAGCACTGCTGAAGATGACGATGCAGTGAGTGAAATTCTCGGCGTGATCATGATGCTCGCCATGGTCATCACCATCATGGGCGGCGTCTGGATTTTCCTCAACCCATACTTGGTTGCGTTTCACGACAACACCAACTGGAACAGTGCCAGCAACATTGCAGACAGAATCGAAGACCGCATCGACGTTGTTGGTGATGCACCCGATGGCACTGGCACACGCCAAGCTCTGTCCCTGAAATCGTCCTCGATCAATCCTGCGAATCTTGTCGAAGAGTGGATGATTGCCGCTGATTTATCGCCGCTCGAAGTGGTCAAAGTGAACGAACTGAATGCAACATCGTTTGAATTTCTTGCGCTTAATGCATCAGTGACGAGCGCGATTGTGCAAACCGTTCAGAACACAACACAGTATTCTGTATCACCTACGACCGAATGGACAACGTTGAACCATAACATGGACAGTGAAACATTTCTCATCATCGATTTCTACAATGCTGGAGGCGACCATGTCCACCGATGGTCACGCTTTGTCCTATCAGGCCTAAGTGTTAACACAGCAATCGATGGAGGTATGAACCAAATTGCCTTGATCAACGATGCAAGAATTTCTCGAGACCCGACAACCCCATGGTCCATCGAAGAGGCTCCAAAATTGCGTCTTGATACGTTGGTCGATGGCTCCACAAGGCTCTCAATTGTTCTCACAGACGTCCGTTTGGGCAATGCGCTTGGAAACGGACCAAACGTAGGATTCAAGGTCGAGTCTCTTGGACCAATTCAATTGTTTACGGGAGAATCGTACAACCTTCAAATCAAGGTCAGCAACACACTTCATTCTGTCATCGACCCACAGTACCATGAGGCTTGGCTCAACGAGTACACCATAAGTCGAGCATCTGGAACACTCGGTGATTTCGTTGGAATCACACCGTATCAACGAGCCAGTGGAAGCGATGGATTGACGGTAGAAACGCAGGGTCAACCCCTCTATCTCGAGATTGACGTGCGACGACTGGCGGTGAACGCGTGATGGAGTTGCATCGTGACGAAGAGGCCGTATCGGCGGCTATTGCAACGGTGCTGCTGTTCGGCGGAGTCATTTCCATCATTAGTCTGATGATGCTTACAATGATTCCCGTTATTGAGGAATTGGAAGGGAGTGTTGAGCGGCATGATATGTCAGCACAGATGATGCAATTTAATCAGCAAACAACGACACTTTCTGAACAAGGAATGCCTGGAGATGTGGTCACACAGGAATTTGTGCCAGTTGATGGCTCTCTGGCATGGGACATGATGCGCAGTGGCATGTGGTATTCCTCAACATGGCAGGAGGACCATTCCTTCCGAATCCGAGATGTTCTCGATTTCGATGACAAGCTGAAGGTAAGGCATCCTGAATCGATGACTTCGACCGCCTGTTTTTCGGACCTAAGGCTTGGACCTGATCGTCCATACCACTACGACGCTCCAGACTGGGCAGATGGTGTGATTCTTACGACGAAACCAGGATTGAGTTTCCCTCTCGGACCAATCGATGTGGACCTGCTTCGAAACGGTTTGGTCGATGAGTCTGCAGAATTGTTCGTCGATGATGTTCAAGAGTGGGAACTTGACGTAGCTGATTGGTCGATTGAATCAAGCCAAGAACTCGTTGTTTATTGGATGCGTGACGGAGAAGGCACCACTGAAGTTCGAGCCACAGATGCGAATGCGAATGGACTTGGACGGTCGTGGGCCTTACCGCTACCATCGGGCAATGTTCAGTTGAACATTGTTTCACAGGAGGTATTGATGGTTCATGGAAACGGGGCATTTGGTGATTTTACAGAAGTGGCCCTCCCATCGAATCTCGTTGGTGTGCGAACGAGTTGGGACAAGGCCATGACCTTGGATTCGGCACAAGTTGTTCACATCACTACCACAACGGATGCCCAGTTGATGGTCACGATTGGTGGAGAAGGTACAACGACGTGGAAGAGCCTGACAGGTTCAATCCACGGAACGTCTTTCCTTCCTCCAACAGAGGAAGGATTCCTTCTCCTCTCCAACTCGAATGAGGAACCTGCAACGGTGACATGGCGAGGGTCTGGTGTGACCATTGACAAGTTGAGTAGTTACAGCATTGCATGGCCTCCTGTTGACCTCGATGGCGCCAGTATGCTGCAGAGTGAACAACCAATTTCTGTGATTTGGAGTGGAGCATCTTC
>CEUM01000687.1_pt1 | contig 32931 bp, 30 predicted proteins | sample 356421 | NCBI WGS metagenome assembly CEUM01 (sample SAMEA2622716, study PRJEB7988) | marine metagenome | biome: marine biome (ENVO:00000447); feature: surface water layer (ENVO:00002042); material: "saline water (ENVO:00002010), including plankton (ENVO:xxxxxxxx)" | depth 5 m
TCGAATGAGCACCGACGATATTTCACGCCGAAACCCGCGCGCGCGGCGCGCCGACGCTATTCGGAGGGTCAGAGGGCGAGGGACGGACCGCGATGCGGCGTGTGGTGACGTGATAATGAATGATGATCAGGCTAAAAAAATTAAAACAGACGACGACGGCGCGTCGCTCATCTTTTTCATCTACGATTAGTACTTTACTTGCCGCGCTTGCCTTCCTTTTGGATGACTACTTCGTCCTCGTAGCGGATACCCTTACCCTTGTACGGCTCCGGCGGACGCTTGGAGCGGATGATCGCCGCAAAGTTACCGACCTCAACCTTGTCGTAGCCGCTCACCACCACCTCGGTGTTCGACGGGCACTTCACCGTGATGCCCTCCGGCAACTTCATGATGACCGGGTGGGAGTAACCGAGGGAAAGGTTCAAGTCCTTCCCTTGCATCGCCGCCTTGTAACCGACACCGAGGAGCTTCAATTTCTTCTCGAAACCGGTAGAAACCCCGACCATCATGTTGTTGGCGAGCGTGCGGTACAAGCCGTGGCCCTTGCGCGCCTCCGGGGAGTCGTTCGCGCGAGTGATCTTGATCGCGCCATCCTCTTCCGCGAACACCATCGTATCCGGGAAAGACATCTCCAAACTACCCTTCGGACCCTGTTTATTCGAGAATAAATGCGTCGACGCGTCGTCAGTCGGCGGTTCAGCGTAATCACTCGCGAGACGGCAAAAACCCTACAACCTCAAGCCCTCCCCGCGCATCCCGAGGGAGGCGCGCGCGCACCGCTCGCGCGGTTCCCCGACCCCTCCTCGCGATCATCAGACGCGTGAATATCTTCGTCCTCTCGCGCATCGTTCGTCACACGGTCGTCTTCGCACGCACCTTCACCGCGAGATGGTTATCCTTGAGGGTGTACGTCACCCCTTGCGGCACTTGCACCGGCTGCTTACCGATGCGCGACTCCTTCGCCTCGACGACGCGGCGCACGGAGGTCGTGCGTCGCGTGGACGATTGCGAAGAAATCGTCCCATCACCGCGCGCGAACGTGGACACTTGCGAGGCGAGCATCGCGAATCTGTGCGCGCGCGCGTCTCGTAGTGCCGCCGCGCGCGCGGACGCGCCGACTCGAGGCGCTCGTGTCCATCCCGGGGCGAGTCGCGATCGGTCGATTGAATGGGGGACTCACGGTGAGTCGTGACCCATGATGAGCCGAGAGACGGGAATCGACGATTGCGCGCCGCGACGGACGAGAGACGGAGGCGGAGGCGAGGCGACGATGGCGACGACGGCGACGACGGTGAACGACGCGTCGTCGGCGAAGACGCTCGTGATGCGACAGACGCACGAGGCGGTGGAGAAGAGTGCGTGCGCGTGGACCCGAGAAAACGGTTCGAGGGCGCGGACCGAAGGCTCGTTTCGTTCGGTCGAGGGAGCGCGGAGAACGCGCGCGCGAGGGACGAGATCGATCGACTGACCGAAGCGACGACCGTGGACGCGCGAGCGTAGGCTTACAGGAGTTGCAGCGAAGGAAACGAGCGACGCTGCGAAGGATCGAGGCCATGGAGCGAGATTCAGACGCTCTGCGAGCGCGCGCAAAGGAACTCGATCGTGGCGTGGAGCGCGACCGAGCGCGGTTGGAGGCGTACGATAAAGTCATCAAGGACGGAGAGTGTTCGCTCGATCGGATTCTTGAGAGTTCGGAATTTCTGTTGAACGCGTTGTCGCGGGAGACACGAGGGTTTGAAGACGACGACGACGAGAAGTAGAACCCGCTCGCGCAGTCGAACTCGACTCCCGATAACGGTGAGATATGGATTTGGATGATGCGCGCGTGCGCGCATTCGCGATTGCGTTCTAAATTAACTTTTTTCATTCAACTACCAGACCCACTACGCTCTACAACTCGCCGCCGCGCTCCGCCTTTGCGTACGCTTGCGAAATGATCTCCAAAACTCGTTTCGATCTGAGTTGCTTGGCAAGCTTGCGTAGATTACGACCCTTCGAGTCTCTTTTCATGACGTCCGCCTCAAACTCCAGTAGCGTCTCCACCGTCTCGACCTTTTGCTTGCGCACCGCCGTGGCGAGCATCGAATCTCCTCGCTTATTTTCAGAGTTTGGATTCGCGCCGAGCTCGAGCAACACGCGGAGCATGACGTTGTTTCGGTGCTCCACCGCCCTATACGCGGCGGTGAAACCCATAGCGTCGAGTTCATCGACGTTCGCACCGCACTCACCGACCAGATACCTCACGACATCCGCGTGGCCCGCGGTCTTACCCCACGCCGCGCGTTGCAACGGCGTGAAACCGTCTCGCGACAACGTCAACACGTTCACTCCGCGTTCGTGGAACAGCCTCATGAGCTCGACGTTTCCCAACGCCGCCACTATATTCACCACCGTGTGTCCATCGTGATCTTCGATCTCTGGATCTCCACCGATGGACAAGATTTTGTCCACCACTGTCGCGTTCCCGCTCGTCGCCGCCGCCGCGAGCGCCGTGTACCCGTGATCCGATTCCTGTCGATTCACCAGCGCTCGCAGCTCGTCTCCCTCGTACGCCAACTGCGCGTCGTCGAACCACGATAAATCTCCTCGCATCGCCGCCGCCACCGGTCCGGGCACTCCCTGCGCCAGCGCGGAAGACGCGAACACCGACACCAGAGACATCGACATCATCGTCAACAGCATCGTCCTCGACGATCTCGACCCACGGCTCGCGCGCGCGCACGCGTCGAGTCCGACATCGCGCGTCGACTTCGACATCATCATCCCCCGCGTCGATCGCGCGCGACGACGACGGCGGCGAGACGAGATGGACGCTCGGCGCGTCGCGCACTCTCGTCGACCGGAGACGAATCAAAAGGAAACGAAATCTCGCGCGCAGAGCGCGACGCGCGCCCGCACGCGCGCGCGGGCGACGCGAGCGAGCGCGATGACTCGAGCGCAGTATTTCGGTGCGCTGTGTCGGCGCGACGAGGGAGAGCGACGCGCGCGCGGGCGCTCGAGAGCGCGAATGCGCGCGCGTGTCGCCAGACGCGCGACTGACCGTTCCGAGCTCGCGCGTCTCTCCTCACGCAGGCACCATCGGCGCGGCGATCGTCGCCGCGTGGTGCGCCGCGTTGACCCACATCGAGCTCTCGCCGAGCGCGCGCGCGCACGCGGTGGCGGTGCGTTCGCGCGTCGACCGAGTCCCGCGACGTTCGCGCGCCTCGCGCGCGCGTCAGACGCCGCGCCGCGACGCCGCGCGCGCGCCGACCGATCGATCGACTGACCTCGCGCGCGTCTCGTCCTCCCAGGCCCCGGCGTACGTCATCGCCGCCTTCGCCCTGTGCTCCCTCGCCGTCATCGCGCGCTCCGTCGTCTTCTTTCCCTCGTGCGCCGCCGAGGCCTCGGCGCTCGCCCGAGACGTCTCGCGCGCGCGCGCCGACCTCCTCGCCGCCGGCGTCCTCACCGCCGAAGACTTCGACCGCGCCGATGATGCGTCGGACTAGTCGTGTAACGGTAGCGATGACGGTCGTTTTCCCACGCTCGCGGCCGATGTGCGCGAGCGCGCGTCGCGCATCGTCGAGCGTCGCGCCGTCATCCATCCCGCCCATCCGTCGAGCGACTCCCGGGTGTGTACGGCACGACCGCGAACCGTCGGCCCCCTCTGTCTGGGCCCCCTCTGTCTGGGCCATTTTGTAAATATCGACGAGTCATGACTCGAGATTACCCACCCCATGGGTCAAAAAAACCGGGTGTGTTTATACCCATTTTGGGTTTCTCACCACACAGAGGGGTGACCAATCGAGGGGCCCGCGTCGACGCCGCACACGCGCGCGCGAGGGAGAGGACGACGCGCGATACGGGCGAGGACGGCCCGAGGGACGAGTTGAGTCGAGTCGAGTCGAGTCGAGTCGAGTCGAGTCGAGTCGACGCGCGGAGAGTCTCGCGCGAGACGACGAGAGAGGACGAGGAGCGCGAAGAAAGAAACGAATCTCGACGTCGATTCGGAAACTCACCCGGTGGTGGACAAAGGGTCGTGACCCGTGTGAGGGGGGACGACGGACACCCGCGTGTACGAGAGGGACGCCCCGAAGGATTCGTGCCACCCGGGGGGGAGGGGGCGCGCGGCATGGCGCGCGCTTCACGGCGAACGAAGGAGGCTCGCGGTAAGGCGCGCGCGGACGGTGTCGTGACGTTGGCGGATATCGCGGCGCAATCTGAGAGAAGTTTGAAGAGACTGGAAGAGGAGACGCGAACGCGAGGGCGCGGGGGAGAAGGCGAGGGGAGCGCGTCGGCGGCGTCGAGCTCGGACGATGGGGAACAGCCAGATTTAGTCAAACTCTATCTCCAGCAAAAAGTAGGTAAGCCGAAAGAGAGCGGAGCCGCGAGAGCGCCGAGCGCATCGGCCGACACGCACAGTGAATGGGACGTCAAGTTTCCAGGCCAGCGATTCGGGCAGTGGACGAAACTGGAGATTACCGCGACCCAAGATGCCATCAAGCAGTGGGCCGAAGAGCACGGGCTCGGGGAGGCATACGAGAAAGGAGATTATGAATTCTTGTTCGAACGTCGCCAGAAGCTGGGTGGTAAAGGCGCAAATTTGCCTCGTTCAGAGCGTCGAGCATTCATCGAGATTTCGCGAGGCGTCAGCACGAGAAACGCCAAGCAAATTTACGGTTGGATTCTGAGAAACATGAACAAGAAAGCTTCAAAGGGCAAATGGACCAAAGATGAAACGGAAGAGTTGTTGAAGCAATTCGAGATTCACGGTCCGAAGTGGTCGAAGATTTCAAGCATCATCGGCCGACCAGCTTCAGCCTGTCGAGACAAGTGGCGTCTTGCAAAGTGTCCCGCTGAAAGACGCACGGGACACTGGTCGCCTGAAGAGACCTTGCGCTTGGTTCAACTCGTAAATGGACATTTCCAGAAACGTGGTGCAAGGCCCGGTTGTGGACCGGGTGAGAATCTTGAACACCTAGAACTTCGCGACAACATCCCTTGGAAATCGATATCAAGCGAGCTTCGCACTCGCAACGAACAGGCTTGTTTACAGCGCTGGTACCAGATCGCCCCTGACATGACTCTCGTCGGTTCATGGCGTGAGACTCAGGATTTTGAGCTATTGGAAAACATCATCAAGCAGAATAAGCCGAGGCTTGAACTCTTGGATTGGGCAGCTTTAGTGAACGGTCGTTCTCTTTCCCATATCAAGAGACGATGGAAGTCTCTCGCTTCAAAGATCCCCGGCTACATCGACATGTCTCTACCAGAATTGGTGCTTTGTATGTCTCAAGGTCTTAATGGCTGTCCTGCTGCCTTGGTTGAAAAAGCCAAGGTGTACGCGCAAGTCTAACAAGCAAGCTTTACAATACCATCATACTGCACTGCACTGTATTACACGTCTATTTTAGAAATTATGATAGTACTTAATTTTACTGATTGTTCTGTTCTTTCACATCCCTTCGTATGGACGGAGCTTGTGACACGGCTCTCCATCTGAGTTTGGCGCAGCCGCGGCGCACGACGCGTTACATCCAAACAATAGCGCTTCATCTTTTTCAATCGGCGGTGGTGATAGACCAAAATAGAAGTCGCAACTCTTATCCTCAAAGTTTGGCTTAATCGTGAGGGGTAATCCGAAATCGTCCGTGAACACTTCCTGAGTAGCCGTTTTGCACATGTTTACGCACATCGCGGTGCAGCCGCTCTCTTGAAGCCACCGACACTTCTTAATGTGCACCTTGGAAGCCATCTCGATACCCAGATCATTTTCCACCGTCGATTCCACTTCCATGGGGCCCACCATCCAAGCGAAGACGATTTTGGTGATCGTCGCGTTAAGTTCACAGGAAAACTGATTCAAAGGAAACAGCTTCTTGAAGACCGCGTCGCCGCCCGGAGGCACCAGAGATCGTATGACCCCCGAGGTGACATCACCCATCCCGATCGCGTCTCTTCCTCGCATCTGCAGGAAACAAAGCGCGATGAACTCTTCGTACGAGACCTTACTCGGAGGCTGTGCGTCGATGGCCATGCCAATCTTTCGCATGAACCACGCCATGATGGCCAAGTCGAGCGGCGAGTCTTCATACCTCACCTTCACCCCAGGGTCTCGCCAGTCCGAGGGAAACTCCGCCCGCGCGAGATTCATGAACGAGTACGATTCCGTCGTCGACGCCTCCGCCCTCGCGAACGCCATCCCGCGACGTCGACGACGCATCCACCGCCCGAGACGCGCCGACGATGGCGGACCGTCGAGTCGTCTTCCCACGCCGACCGCGCGCTCGACCGTCGACCGCGCGCTCGTCGTCGCCCCACGAAAGCCTCGAGGCGCCACCACCGACCATCGCCCGCTCGCATCCATCGCGATCGCCGTCTCCCTCGCGGCCCGCGTCGCCGAGTCGCGTCGTCCGTCCGTCCGTCGTCTCGCGCGCGCATCCACCGTCGTCGGTCGTGCGACGACACATAAATTGTTAGATCGTACATCTATGTACAAAGTATGCCATTTGCTAACCCTAGCCCATCACGACCACGACGACTCGACAGTCTCATTCGACGCGAGCGCCGCACACGGCGACGAGGCGGGGACGCGTCGACCGCGCGCGCGCCCTCGATCGGCGTCGGGGGGTCGAGGGAGGTCATGTTTACCTCGTTCGTGCTCATGGCGGTGAAGAAGGGACCGTTCGCGAGAGGTGGGTGACCCGACGGCGCGCGCTGGACGGACGCCGCGACGACGCTCGCGAGAGACGAGAGAGCGCGACCTCGCCGCGAGAGGAAGCGCCCGAACGGAGAGCGAAGAGGGACGAAGACTGACGAAGAAGACGCGGCCGTCGCGCGCGCAGGGGGCATCGTGTGGAAAACGCACGCGTTTGCGAAACCGTCTCCGACGCGCAAGCGCAACGCGCGGGTACGACACCGCGACCGCGAGGACGCGATCGCACCGTGCGTTGGAGCGATAACTGACCGAACTCACATCTTTCTTCGCGTTCGCGTCACCAGAAAACCGCTAGGCTCATTCGAGACGTCGAGAAGGCGCTCAAAAAAGCCGCGGGCGTCGACCCCGCTGCGCGCTCGTCGGCGTCGAACTGAGCCCGAAGCGCACCCGAATCCCCCCACCCCCCCGTAGAGCACCCGAAGACCTTTGGCGCCGACGCGACCGAACTTTAATTTTGATTCATCTCGCGCTCACACCGCGCATTCGACCGTCGAGCTCCTCCTCGTCCCTCGGTCGCTCGCCCGGCGCGCCTCGAGGCGTTCGAGTCGCTCGCCTCAGAGCCACCGAAGTTCGCCGCGCGGCGACAGTCCGCGACGGACGGAACCGATCAAAGACGATCGACGCGCGAGCGTGACGGTGACACATCCGTCGACGTCCACCCCGCGCGCCGTCGTCGCGAATAGTCGTCGCGGAACGTCGTCGAAATCCGAAATCGAATTCAACGCCTTCGCGCGCGCGTTCCTCCGTCGAGCGACACGCGCGCGTCGCGGAGCCGTCTTCGAACGACGGAGAACCGCGCGGGGAAGAGATTGAGGAATCGCGGCGTCCGTTGCCCCGAGTCGCGGTCGAGGGATGACGAACGAGGACGAGGACGAACGTGCCATGGGCGAAATCGAGCGCCAGCCGGTGGAACAGATGCCTCCGGGGACAGGGGCGGAGGAAGAGGCGGCCGCGGAGGCGGTGAATGCGATCAATGCCCCGGAGGAGGTCGTGGAGGGGTCGTTGGATCCATCGGACGCGGGGAGAGGGGAGGAAGAGCGGCGAGACGCGATGGCTCGAGTGAAATTATATAGACTCAACGATAGCGGTCACTGGGACGACAAGGGCACCGGTTTCGCGTCGTGCGAATACATGGAGGTGAGACGACGATTCGGTGAGAGAGAGAGGAGAGACGGAAGACTGACGGTGACTATTTTCTTTTGAAACGCTCGCAGAAATCGAATTCGGTGGGATTAGTCGTCATGTCGGAGCAGAGTCAGGAGCCGTTGTTGGTGCACCCGATTTCTCCAGACGCCGACTTTTATTCTAGGCAAGAGGACGAGACGATTATTACTTGGATGGATAGAGAGTTTGGGACGGATATAGCGCTGAGTTTTCAAGAGGGAATGGGATGTAACTTTATCTGGGAACAGATAAAATCTGTGCAGCGTCAGTACGCGAGCGAAGACGGCGTCGGAGCGCACCCCGAGGACGGTTCCAAGCTGGCAGCCATTGAGGTGGGAACAGAATTCCAAGCGTTTCAGTTTCCACAGGAACACGGGCACTTTGTCGCGATGGGAGAGGGTGGATCTTATGTTGAGATCCGACGCGAAGGAACCCTTGAGCTTCCTCCACCGGAGCTTGCAAATTTAGAACAGATTTTAGCCGTCATCACTGGCAGTTCGATGTTTGCTCGCCAGACGCTTCCAACGCAACTTTTAAAGACGAAGGAATACCTTCCAAAACTCTTTGAATTGTTCAGACAGTGTGAAGATGTGGACGACGTCGAAAATTTGCACATTTTGTACGCTATTTCTAGAGGGATCGTCATGCTAAATGATCCAAATCTGTATGAAGTTTTACTGAGCGAAGAATTCGTTTTTGATTTTGTGGGTACGCTCGAATACGATCCTGAGCAGATCACTCGTGTACCTCATAGAGAATTTCTGAAAGAAAACGTTGCTTTCAAAGAGGTTGTACCGATCAAAGATGAAGCTATTCGGCAGAAAATTCATCAAACATGTCGGCTTGGATACTTGAAAGACGTGATTCTTCCTCGAGTTTTGGATGACTCTGCATTTGGCATGCTCACATCAATGATGATGTGCAATAATGTTGACGTTGTACAAGCGCTGCATCGAGACCCAGAGTTTTTCGCAGAGTTGTTCAACAGACTTAAGAGTTCTAAACCAGGCGATAAAGACTGGAACGACCTCATTGGTTTTCTCCAAGAATTGTGCACCCTTGCGAGGCATCTGCAGAACACCCCAAGACTTCAAGTGTTTGCGACTCTACAGCGGCTTGGACTTTTTGACGTCTTGACGGACATTTTGATTCATGGCGATGAATATTCGCAGCTTAAAGCTGCTGATGTCATCATGTCAAGCCTCCAAAACGACTCGTCAGTCCTGAGGGAGTACATGGTGCAACAGGATGCAAAGATGGAACGAAATATGCTTTCGGAGTTAGTGCGATTATTCCTTGTTGGAAGCGACGGTATACAGGCGACGTATTTAGAGATACTTATTTTTCTGATGGATCCCGACTCGATGGAAGGGACGGCTCCCGACAAGGACAAGCTTCTTGATATCTTTTATGACAAGCACATGCGCACTGTGGTGTCTCGGGTCACCTCAGGCAAGCACAACATACCGGAAGATGAGTCAGGGAATGATGAGGGTGTCCCGCCATGGTCACTCACTAAGATAGTTGATCTGCTCATCTTTTTGGTACAAAATCACCAATTCAGAATCAAATATTACATGTTGAGAAATCACGTGTTGCAGAGTGTCCTTCAACTGATGGACCGCAAGGAAAAGTATGTCGTGGTGTCTGCAGTGAGATTCTTGCGCTCGTGTGTCAACTTGAAAGATGAATTCTATAACCGCTATTTGATCAAGAGCAACGCATTTGAGCCAGTGATGAAAGTTTTCAAAGAGAATGGAGATAGGTACAACTTGCTCAACAGTGCTGTACTTGAACTGGTAGACTTCATTCGCCGCGAGAACATCAAGAACTTGATCCACCACCTGGTAGAACAATACGAAGCATACTTCGATGAAGTTTACTATGTGGACACGTTTAGATTATTGAAGCTCAAATATCAACAAGGTTTGAGCGTACCGACGATTGGGTTACCTCCGGGTGTGATGCTTGCAGGAGTGGCACCCATGGCGTTCGGTCGACAGGAGATCGCCGCGGTGCGGGCATTATCAGAGCAGCGATGTCGTCGAGATAGCTCGATGAGCAAGGATGAGGAGAATTACTTCGAATCCGATGATGATCCAGCTGATGCTGCGACTAGCGATCCCGGACCGGCGCAGCTAACAAACGTACACAGTCCACCAGTCTTGCACTTCCAAGGCTCTCGCTTTGCACCTGCACCGATGGCACACTCCGTCCTCACGGATGAAGTGGACACTGGACCTACACACGGTGAACTTGGAAAGAGAACACGCTCATCTAGTTCACCACCTGAAAGTACCACACATGATAGCACCGACGACCAAGCAAAGAAATCCAAACCTGGGATCCCGTCACCAACGTCTCCCGAAAGTCTGACAGCAGCACAGAGGAATGCGTTCAAATCTCAGACCACCCAATCCAGCAATGAAGAAAAAGCTACTAAGAGTGAAAATGAGGAGGATGTGAAAGAAACGGCTAATCCTACGTCCCAGTGGGTTACCGTGGATGAACCTAGCGATGAATGAATAGATTTTCAATATAGCTCCTAAAATGCTTTCTTGAGTTCATCGGGACGAAGCACGCGATCTTTTTCAAGTGCATAAGCTTTCTTATCCTTAGCATTTGTTTCCGTTTTAAGACTCGGGGGCTTAAACTCACCCGTGAACTTACTCTTCTTTGCCTTTTTGCCTTTCATGAAATCTCTCCATCCACTAACTCGTTCCTCCCGTTTATCCTCTCTCTCCCATTCTTTTTTCTCTTTATACTCTTGTCGGCGCTGAGCCGCTTCCGCTTTTTCCTCTTCAGTGACACGCTTCTCTTCGCCTTTGATTCGAAGCGCTAGCTTACGACGTCGCCATTCCAAGTCAACAATATAGTTGCGCGCCTCGTACTTCCACCTCTCGTGGAACTCATCCGTCTTGCAAAAATCTTCAAACATACCTTCCTTATTACCTTGATACTTGACTCGTAGTACAGCATCTTCACGTGCCTCTTTTTTCCAATTCTTCAACACGGAATCTCTCGCTTGCTGGAGATTGAAGTCGAGAGCACGCTTGAAATCTTCGTCAAGCAGAAGCTTCTGCGCTTGGCCCAAAGCATCAAACGCCGCTTTTGCATCCTTGTGTTTGCACTTATCAGGGTGAACCAAAAGAGACAGTTTACGGTACGCTCGTGGGATTTCTTTCATTTCGCAATCGAAATGAAGTTTCAGAAACTCGTATGGATTTAATTTGAAGCTGGACAAAACACGTTCCACTTCAGCATCTCGTTTCGCATCAGAGACATCCTTGAAAAATTCCTTTAGCAGAGTTTCACTATCTTTTATCTCTTCGATGGGCGGTGCGACCGCGTCAGGATTAGGCACAATCTCTTCCATCGGTTTAGCCATGCTTGACATTTCTGGTGCCTCGTCTTCAGCCGCCGACGTTGTCGCGACGGCGGTGTCGTGCCCTCGTGTGTCTTCTTTCTTCTCTGTTGGTGGTTCCTTCACCTTCTTTTCCTCCTTTGTCTTGACTGCGATCACGTTTTCGGGTTTCAAATACACTTCTTCGCTCTCTTTACCCCCCGTACCCTCGCCCGCATCGATTCGTACGCGGTATCGCATGCGCTCCGGGGCGTAACCCATCACCATTCCTCGTTTTCCATTGAGCTCTGGCTTTGCTTTTATACCGTGGATTTGCACCGCCGTGCGCGGTTCTATGTACTCGAGACCGCTCATGACGGTGAGAACACTTTCGCCGAGACTCGTGGAACTTCGTTCGTCGTTTGCACCCTCGCCCTCGCGCGTGCCCCTCTGCGGGTGCGGGCCTGTTTTTCTTGCTGGGTCGGTGGCGTCAAAACGAGGCACGGGCCACCGATGGCGATGCATCCCGCGCCCTACGCGCTCGGAGTCTTGGGCGCAGTACCTTTCGTCGGTCTCACGCCACAAGCCAGGCGCGCGCTAGGATACGAGAGCGTAGTGACCCCGGAGACCACTGCGCGCTTACAAATTGGATACGGCGCGAGCATCTTAAGCTTCCTGGGCGGGATTCATTGGGGGCTCGGGGCGATCGGACATTCCGTGGTGAGGGATTTACCACCCACGCCCGCTCAGTTGACGACGCGTTACGCGTGGAGCGTGACGCCGAGTCTATTGGCGTGGCAGGCCTCGTTGATGTCTAGCGAAATCATGGCGTGCGGTACGTTGATTGGTGGATTGTTAACGTGCGCTGGGGTGGATACGGCCTACGCGAAGGCGGGAGGTTATCCAAAATGGTTGATACCTTTGCGTTACGGGCTGACGGCTGCGGCGACGATGAGCTTGGCCGCCACCGCTTTTAGAGGAGTCGAACAACATGAAAAGAAATAGCAATAAACACTGTAACAATAAATAATGTAATGACTGCGCGCGACGACTTTCCCACGACACGGATCGACACCAAGTTGCACTCTAATAAATTATTCCACCGTCACCGTGATAGATTTCGCGAACTTCTTCCCAAAAGATCTATGCTTGGCGTCGGCAAACTGCAGCGTCAATGTGTGCTCACCCGAGCTCAAGTTCAAAACACCCTCCTTCTGCCCCTTGCCAAAGTGCAAGTGGGTCTCGTCGAAAGGAATCTCTTGTCCCTTCTCAATGAACGCGGGACCATCAATTATTAAGTGATGGTGCCCCGTCCCTTCCTGAAGTCCCCCCGCCGCTGGGGCGAGCTCGTAACCCTTCACCCCCATCTTCACTTTAAACTCCGAGCTCACGATCGGATTATCCCCCCTCGGTTCGATAAAGTACACCCCATTTTTACCATCCTTTGCCTGCGCCGGAGAAGCGGCCGTGAGCGCGAGTGCACACGCTGAAACGAAAGCTTGCCGACGAGAGAAACCGGTGGAGTCCAGACCGTCATCAACTTCGCTGCACGTCCTTGACGCTCCTCTTGCCGCGAAGGGGACGGTGTTGGATCGTTGTCGACGAGATGAATGTGTTGTCACCGACGACGGAGCGGCGTTTCGCAAAAGACACGGAGAAGCGGCGATCATGAGGATGAACCACGGGTGGACACGTGTGAGGAGGCGTGCCAGTTTATTGACGCAAAATAAATTAAGTCGTAGTCATTACAGTGAAATTCTCTAAGCCGATTTTCTGGCCGTGACGACGTACATGGGATCTGATCTACCGGGACTCGGAGAGATGTCTTCCCCCGCAGGCGGCTCAAATCCTCCAGCGTAGTGGTAATATGCACCGACAATCCAAACATGATCCAAGTCTCCCGTTTGAGTCCAAATCGATACCGCCTTGGTCGGAAAACATCTATTGCTAAAGCTCATAATGGCCAATCCACCCGGTTTTAACACACGTCTCACCTCTTGCATCACTTCCAAAGGTCGGGTGAGGTAGTCCACACTCACAGTGTTGGTGACGACGTCAAACGTGTTGTCTGCATACGGGAACTTTGGGTCCTCATTGAGATCTTGAACGGCATAATCCGTGAGGATCGGATTCCTTTTCAGCTCTTCTTCATTCATTCCCACGCCAGAAATCTTACCCGCTTTGTAACCTTTCGGATAGTGCGAGATCCAGCTACTGCAGACATCCAACACAGACACATTTTCACCGCCTGGTGGGAACTCTCGCTCGTAATACTTTGTCAATGCTCCGATCGCCTTGTCATCGATGTGCGTCACGAATCTAGGCTGAGAGTAAAAAATAAAGTCTGAGCTTTCATCGTATCTCGCCATGTCTTCTTCGCGGAACGGATACTTCGCCGGAAACTTTGGGTCTTTGAGCACGTCGGCGAAAGGATCCGACTTTGCCCGAGCGCCCAACTTCGCGTTCGCCTTCCCACCCGTCACCCCGAGCGCCAATGCGCTCGATCCGAACGTTCTCAAAATCGCGGTCGCTCCCGACGCAACGAATGCGCTTCGTCTCGACGTGCTCCATTCCTTCGGGTCTGCTCCACCGATCGAGGCGGAGCGAATCGTCATCCTCCCGCTGCGGTCCTTCGTCGCCGCGCCCGAAGTCGAGCGAGACGCCCGCAGTCCACTCGCGCGAGCACATGCACCGTATGTTATCATCGCGTTCGATCGGTTTGAACGATACCGAGAGCGTTCCCAGTGTGGCCCGTCACGCGCGCGCAGCGAGGTGACAAGTGTCGAGGCAGTCGACGTCGTCGTCACTTTCGAGCTCAAGTCGAGACCCGTCTTTCCGTTCGCGAGCGCGGTGAGCGACGATCGAACTATCTGCTCAAAGGAGATCAAGTCACGCCTCGCACCGTGTTCAAAGACCTCACTTTTAGCGCGCATCGACGAAGGCGACCAAGGTGACAACGGAGGCAGGAGCCGCATGCTTGGGCTGAATTATTACTCGTCTTCGGACGAGGAGGAGAGAGAAGACCCTGGACGAGAGAGCGAAGCACAAGAGAGAGATAACAGAGCGGTGAGTGGAGCAAGGAGCCCGGTGCAAGAGCGTACAGGGAGGACATTGCCGTCTGCAACGAATATATTCTCCAGAACAGAAAGCGGACCTACAACTTGCATCGGCACAATGCAGCCGCTGGCTGGAACGAAACGTGCCGCGTCAAAACCTATTTTCAATCCCAGACAAACTCAACAAAAAGTTTTCCAGGCCACCAAGAAGGTTAACACGCTATTGCCTCCACAGTTGAGAGGACGTGCGAATGAGCCGACGCAGGACTTGGAGGCACTGGGTATACGTAGAAAGCCAACACGACGAAAGCGAGCCAGTTGAGTGGAGCGACATAGTGATACATAGCGAGAATGTAAATGTAGATTAAACTCAATTCTTCACGAATCCATTAGACATCGTAGCAACTCGTCGTGTGTAGTTTTGTTGCTTGCTAGAATGGGCCGCGTTGTCAAGTCTGTGTGAAAGCATAAATAAATGGGTTCGTCAGTACGCATACTCACTCTAACGACGAAGAAAAGGAGGCATTCCACACGAAAAGAATTCATTGACAAAACGCACCATATTCATCACCAACTAGATTTGTGATCTGCCCACCGGCCTCGCGTATCTGCGCGAAAAATTAATTCGAAAGTGGAAAATTAAATTAATTAATTATGTACCAATAAAGCTCCGGCAGCTGTGTCCCAGCTGTTCAAGTCAGCTTCAAAATACGCTGTAACTCGCCCACAAGCAACCCATGCAAGCATGATCGCCGCACTTCCAAGCATACGAATCGTTCGAACCGGTAAATTGGCCAATGCTGTAGTGCGAAATAATTCATGAGTTAATATTTGTTTTCAACAACGATGATTTTTTCGATTGCGCCGCGAGCACCGATATTTACCTGTCATTCCTCGAAGCATTACTTCTGTTGATGCTGTTGTCGGTGCGTATCCCGTTACAACCACTGCTTCGAGCGCGGTACTTTCTTCTCCAACTTTCATGGTCGAACCATTTAATTTTGCTCCTTGCCCGAGAGCTGCGGTGAAACATTCGTCTCTGAAAGGATCTAGGATCACAGCTGCTTGCAGCTCACTGTCAAGATTTTAATTGTCAGCAAGGTGATAAAATCAGAGACGTGATGCATAGATGGACAACAGAACGCGCTCAAAGAACGAAAAAATATTTTAATTTACTCACCCTTTGAAAGCCACTCCGATGGAAATTGCGGACAATGGCATCCCATGCACAAAATTCGTCGTCCCATCGATCGGGTCAACGATCCAGAGCCAATCAGTGCCTATGCATACGACGCAGCGTCAGTCAATGCGGTGCGACTCATCAAATCTCGCAACGACGTAGCAATTAATTATTTATTTATTTTGTCACCGCTCGCTCGTACCTGCTTGCAGTATATTTCGAAGGGCATCTGCGCTCGCATCTTTGCCTGCTGCGACACTCTCTTCCCCCTGTCGCAATTTTCGATTAGCTTTGTTCGGTTCACATTAGATGAAGTGTGCATACCAGAAAGCCGTGAGTTGGGAAAGCTTGCGCCACTCGGGTTTCGATGATGCTTTGCACCTCGCCGTCAACCTCAGTGAGTAAGTCTCGCGCGTTCACCTTCGTTTTGATTACGTCGGCGCCAACTTTACGAGACATAACATTGCCTCCCTCTTTAGCCGCCTCCACCGCAACCTGTTTCGCGCGTCCGTACGTCAGTCGAGACGAAAAGGAGACTCGAGAGTTGCTCTCACCTTGAGCAAGGCGTCCAAAGAGGTGCCATCGGGCGCAGTCGCCGCGGACACGACGTCCTGGCGAAGTCTCGAGCGAGAATTGAGTCTTTGATGGGCTTTTCTACCGCTGAAATGCGCCTTTACCCTCCTCGACGCGCTCGTGACGGTGGAAGTCGTCGCCATGCGTTCGGTAGTTGTCACGTCGGCCGCCCTCGAGTGAGGGAGCGCTCGTTTGAATTGCGTGCACGTCAGCCCGAGGCGCGCGACGCCTCAACTCACGAGTTGCGCGAGCGTGTCGCCGGATAAATTCGTGCGACGTAAATTCAAGCTCGTACGGTGACGATGTCGAGGCTTAAGCTCGCCGCGCTACCGCTCGATGCGGACGACAAGTCCCCGAGACACGCCGCTGGGTTGAGAGGTGAGCCGGTGATGGATGAAGAGTCAAAGGAAGTGAGAGACGGGAACTTATACGATGGTGGACACGCAGACCCAAACGACCCGACTCTGGTCGCCGTTGTTGAGCACATGGGGGTCCTGCGCACAATCAGGTTGACGAAGAGCGGGAGCAAAGTTAGAAGATTTCGGTTTGAAACCGCCAAGGACGGTGTACCGAGGCCAACGGCCCGACCCTGGTGGCAATTTGCATTCATTCCTGGTCAGGAAGGTGGTATATTGGTTGTCCAAGCAGAGTCAAGAAACTTACTTTTCACAACCCTGCCTCAAAGTGAAGCAAAGCCGAGCTTGGTTTATCTTCTTGGGAAGCACAGCTCTCCGGTGACAACTTTGACGGTAAGCTGTGATGGTAGCGTCACTGCGACCGGCACGGAAGATGGGAGCTTGGCGATTTGGGCACTTGATGATGGTCGTAGAGTTGCGAGTATGAAGGCCGCCCATGACGGTCTGGTACGATGCATCGCCCTGTCAGGGAATGAAACACTTGTTTCTGCAGGGCGCGACGGAGTGGTGAGAGTTTGGGGCATCAGTAATGGTGGGCCGAGGCTTCGAATGATGCACCGATTCGCATCTGAGCAACTAAGAAATGTAGTTTCGTTGACTTTAACGCAAAAGGGCCCTGAGATTGCTGTAGCTGCAGGATCCTCTGATGGGTGTCTTCACGTCTGGCGAGTAAATTTAGAGTCTGCCACTGCCCGCTTGGAGCGAGTCCTTGATCACAACAGCGGGTTAGCCATCACATGTTTATCTTTTCGTGGCGACGGAAAGGTTCTTGCGTTGGGTACCCAGGAAATCGGTGAAACAATCGGGAAGGGGACGGTTCAACTGTTTGACACGAAAAGTTGGTCTACGCTGGCATCACAGACGTTGATTTCCCCTTGCCTGACTTGTGACTATTTACAATCTACAGCCGATAAGCTGTTAGTTTGTACGCCGCAGACCCCTCCACAAGTTTTCGAGGGTGCGCTTGAAGTTTCCGCTCTCAGAAGACATCAATCTACTCCAACTAGGGTACGGGAATTCAAGACAGAGGATATCCCGGCGACGGCACCACAGGTGAACATAAACGAAGCCCAGGAAGAAGAAGTCGTCATAGAACCTTTGAATCCCTCCAGTGAAGATCCTTTTGATGTTGAAGAAGAGCTACGAGATCATATGGCAACCATTGGTATCACTGATCCAACTGAGATAAAGCGACTGGCGGAAGCGCACATTCACGCAATGGCTGCGGCAAAGATGAGCAAAACGATTCCGAGAGACGTGAAAGTGTTTCCCACCGTGAATAGAGCACCTGAGAAGCTGACGATCAAGAAGGATAGAGCACAAATGCGACTTGACCCAAAGTGGCTAAAAATTAGAGACCTTGGTCCGAAGCTAGAAGATGTATGGGTGTTCAACAATCGCGAGGAACAAGTAGTTGACACATTTGGTATGAGAGCTGGGACATTATTGAGGCAGCAAGAGAGAGGCGTGGAGTTTTAATGAGGGCGACTCGGCGTAAAAATAGAGACAGTAGTTAAGTTCTGTAGTTGTACTGTGTAGTAATACATATTATGGTAATGACTTCGTCCGACTAATCTCTTTGCAGAGATCCAGTAGACGCGCAAAGCGAAGAACGCGACGCCTTCATGGCTTCGATAGCGAGACGACTCTCGCGAATTGATCGTTCCATGGCTTCCTCAGATAGCTTCAACTGCCCGAGGGGAGGTTTTCCTTTCCTCGCCGCCAAACGCTCTCGGATACTTCGTGACCTTTCTTCCAGTACTTCCTTCCGAGAAGGCTGCTTGGCTTCTTCATCCAATTGTTGATCACTCTCCTCCACGGTGTCTTCCAATCGGCACATATCGTCCTCTTCGTCTTCCATACCGCCCAGACTTGCCCATGATCCAAGTCGTGTTAAGTTGTTGTCTTGTTGCGTGGCGATACCCGGACTTGAATGTCTTCTTGGGAGTAGCTTTAGCCAGCTTCCCTTGTCGCGTGTCGCTCCCTGTTTGACGTCTCTCGTCGAGAGAGAGGCTTCGAGCTTTCGATTTTGAATTCTCATTTCGTCGAGTTCAAGGAGATTTGTTTGGAATTCCGCATCAAGTTTTTCGCTTCGACGCGTGAGTCTAGTCAATTCTTCTCGCATTTTTGTAGCACCCAACTCGACTTCCGCAACCTTCGAAGCCCAGGCTTCGTTGTTTCTCGTCAGTGCAGCGTCGTAGTCTACTTTGGACACACTGTCGTTTTCAGCCAATAACTTCGCCTGCATGAGTTTACGATTCATTTCACCAAGCTTTTGAACCTCGAGACGAGCGGCTGCCAACAGCGCGTCGCGCACTCCTCGTGGAGTTCCGGGTTGGCTATCCACTGACTCATTATCGTCGTTGCTCGTAAATCCAAGTGCATCGGACCAATCATCTTTCCTCGGAGAATCAGCTTCTGTTCGCATGAGTTGAGATTTGAGATGACTGATTTCTTCCATCAATGCTTCATTCTTAGATCTTTCTGATACGAGAGCATCGTCTTGAGGATATGGGAGACACTTTGTGTCGGTTGGTATCGCAAGGTTTGACCGGGTCTCCAAAGCTTTTCTCGCGGCGCGCTCTTGCTTCACATCGGCACTAAGACGAGCGACTTCGGATTCGAGATGTTCTCGTACTCGACGTAACTCCTGGTCGTAATGTGCTTGTCCATTGCACTTAATCATTTCCTCAAGCTCATTGACTCGACCATGCAGGAACTCGTTGTGCCTCATGGTTTCATGAAGAGACTCTTTCGTCCGCTGGCATTCGTTCTCCGCCGCTTGACACCGCTCGATTGCAGTATTTGCTATTTCGTTGGATCCCTTTAGCTTAGTAGAATGAGCTTCGGCTTCGTTCACTCGGTTCACGAGAGTGGCGATTTCACGGGCATCGCACCGAATGCGCGTGCGGGCTTGCGCTAGTTCTATCGATAACGTTGCGTTCTCTGCGGTAGATGCCGCAGATAACGCAGCAATCGTATCTTGTAATTTTTTGCAGTCTTCTCGAAGGGCTTGAACTTTATGATCGGACGCAGTCGTCACCTTCGCGGCATACGAGAGTTCAACTGTCGCTTCCTTGAGTAACCGCCCTCGCAATTCATCCAGGCAGTCATCGCGCCGACCTCCCAAAACTAACGCTTCTCCACCCTCCAGTGACCATACACGCGCACGCAAAGTCGCAGCCTCCGCTTCAGCCATTCGTTTCGCCTCTTCCGCCAATTGCAGCCGATTTTGCGTTCTATCTAGGACCTGCTCCGCCGTCCTCAAGGCGGTTCGCAGCTCGCTCAGGCGTTTGTGCAGACTCTCATCCTCCGCGCTCGGGGCCATGGCGCCGAGCATGCGCTCGCGTCCGCGCTCATCTCGTCCCACGCTTTCACTCCACCCATCGTGATCGGCGACGACGTCCGCATCGATCGCCCCCGGGGTCTTCTTCGCAATCTCCTCGAGATCCTCCGCATCACGATCAGCCTCTTCGCTCGTGTCAGAACTCGCGCACGAGCGCGCGTCCAGCACGTTGATCGGCGAGCTCTGGACCCCGCGCTCGCGCTCGCTCGCACCGAGACCTTTTTTCAGGCTCGAGCGGTTCGGTTCCACCGCGCGTTCCATCGTCCGCGCGACGCGATCCCGGCGCGAGTTCCCGCCAAAATCGCCATCGGCGCCGTGGACGACGCCGTCGTCCCATTCCGCAGCCGTCTCCATCTCCGTCGTCTCTCCGCCTCTCTCCGTCGTTCTCGCGCGTCCTCGCGCGTCCTCGGCGTCCGCGTTCGCGTCCTCGCGCGTCCTCGCGTCGCGCTCCGGCGTCGACGCGCGCCCGAGTCCACGCCGGCGCGCGTCCGCGCGTCGCCACTCGTCCGACCGTTTCGCGTCCTCTGCTTTCGGCCGGGAGAGGGACGCGACGCGACGCGACGCGACGCGACGCGGCGACCGACCGCGTGTCCGACCGACGTGTGATACTGCTACTTTGTGTTTTTACGAGTATAGTATACGATACTGACGGTCGTGTTGTGTTTTTCCACACCCATCGCGATGGATGGCGGAAAAATTTATATTGCACGACTTCAGAGATCTGAAGCGGTGCAATATAAATTTTTCCATGGATGCCGACGCGACGGTCGCGATCGAAGACGCGCCTCGCGCCTCGTGGATGGATGGATGGATGGATGGATGGATGGGATTGGATGGATGGGACGCGATTGGCGCGGGACCGGGTGCAGCACAGCGCGTCGAGCGATCGAGCGAACGAACGACGGGGGTGAGGAACGATGTACGTCGACGCCGGGATCGTGAGTCGAGCCGGAGTGGCGGTGGGAGGGACGAGCGCGACGATGCGAACGCATCTGCGAGGCGATCGCGCGGGAAGGGGCGACGGTGTTCGTCGGCCGATGACGACGCGGACGACGCGGATGACTGTGGCGAGACGAAAGGGTGAGGAGAAGACTCGCGGGAAGAAGGGCGATAAGCGGGATAAGAGGGGTAGCAATAAAAAGAACGGGGCAAAGAAACTCAAACCACCCATGGATGGCGGGAGAACGCTCAAGATTGGTCCGACGTACGTGGAGGTACCCGAGGCGATACCTCGGATGTTGGAACAAACTCCTCGTCCCGCGCTGTACGCCGGAGGAGCCATCGTGGTTTTGCTCCTGCAAAAGCTCTTATTCGGCAAACGTAGCGGTAGCAGAGGTTCTCTTGGAGACTTGGAGGAGCGCGGGATGTTGGATGAGAACCGCGAAGTGGACGAGGAAAAGTTCTTCAAAGGTATGATGAAATCCGTGCGCACGATCGAGATGCCCGAGCTCACCGAAGAGCAAATCTTGGCGGCTCGAGAGCGCCGTCGACAATCGGCGGGAGGTAACGAAAACTTTGAGAAATCTCTGGCAGAGGCTGAGATTCCGGCGAACCATCCCTGGGCGACGAAGGAGAAGTTGACGCCAAAACAAGAACGCGAGGCCGAACAGCGCGTACTCGAAGCGAATCGTCCGCGAAGACGACGACGCGCGCCGCCACAGTGAGGACTCTTCCGGTGTAGTAACGCTGTTTCAGATACATTAATGCTAAGCTAAGTTTTCAAAGTTCCTCGTGTCTCGACTCGTCAACTAACTTGTAAGGGTCCTCCTCTCCTTCGATTAGTAAAGCGGCATTTTCTTGGATGGACGGCGGAACGTCCACATCGGAGGGGACGATCGGCTCGGAGACATCGATCGTTTCAACAGTCTCGACGACACCGTCGTCTTTGTTCCACCACTTGTAATATAGTGGATGGAAACGAGCGAGGAATGGGGTTCGCTTCCACAAGATGTGAATCACGACCAAGAGAAAAATGCTAAACCCAGACCATAAGATGATTCTGTCCATGAAAGTTTGCCATTCGATTGTCGTCAACAATCTGCGCCCAACCTTCAGCTTTGTGCTTTGATTGCTGTATTCCGTTCCGGTTCGCTCCATCGTTGCCGTAGACTCTGTCAATGCTGCGAGCGTCTTCTCGCCCTTTTCTAATTCCGTCGCCATCATCTGTCGAGCGCGTCTGAGCCCTGCGGTGGCTTCGCTCGATACAGACACCGCACCGCTCGCCTTTATCTCGTCCATCGCGCTCGTGCCGCTCTTTCCCATGAGTAGAGCCTCGCGGTCCTCCGTCTCTCTCGCCCTCTCCTTTGCCGCGGCGTCTAACGCCGCTTCCCTCACGATGGCTCGCGTATTCTCCAGCGCCACCTCTCGCTCCGCCACCGCGCGCTTGATATCCACCGCCTCCTTCTCATTGTCGCAATCCTCTCCAATCTCTCGCAGTTCCTCGATCATCTCTCGCAACCTCAGCACGAGCGCTCGCGCCTTTCGAACCGCTGCGCCCCCATCGTTCGCGCTCGTCTCGCTCCCCGCCTCGTCCAGCGTCTCCAGCGCTCGACGCTCCGCCGCGCGTATCTCCTCGTACGTCCTCCGCGCCTCCTCGTTCGCCAGCGTCGCCTTGGACATCGTTCGCAATGTGACGCGCGCTCGCCTCGTACTGTTACTTACCGCGATTCGCCGGGTGAAACGAACGCGCATCCCGCCATCTCGAGGGGTCGACCGCGCGCCGCGCGAACCCTAGGTATTTATCATCGACATCGTCATTACTCTGAAATTACATACAATATCTCTCAATAATCTATAATGCGTTATAATTCCCAGACATCGGGAGGGGAAGAAGGGCGGGCGCGGCGAGCGTGGGACGCGATGCGAGAACGATGCGCAGGTGCGCGCGGGTGCACGTTTCCGAAGGCACAGTGCGACGGGTGTTGTCGTCGTCGTCGAGGGAGTGAAACGGGGTGAAAGATGTCGAGTGGATTCAGAGTGTTGCACCTCGTGCGCCCGTTCTTGGGGTTCCTACCGGAAGTCAAGGCGGCCGATCGCAAGATTCCGTTTCGTGAAAAGACGCTCTACACGTGCGTGGCGCTCTTCGTCTTCTTGGTGTGCTCGCAGTTGCCTCTGTACGGGATCAACACGTCGAGCGGAGCGGATCCGTTCTATTGGGCTCGAGTCATCATGGCGAGTAACCGCGGCACGTGCATGGAGCTCGGTATCTCTCCAATCGTCACCTCTGGCTTGGTAATCCAGCTCTTGTCGGGGTCGAAGATCATCGAGGTGGACGAGAGCGTGAAGGAGGACAGAGCGCTTTTGAACGGGGCGCAAAAGTTGCTCGGAGTTTTGATCACCATCGGTGAAGCCGTGGCGTACGTCGTCAGCGGCATTTACGGTGACGTGCGAGATCTCGGCGTCGGTAACGCCATGCTCATCATAATCCAGCTCTTCTTCGCGGGCATCATCGTCATCTGCCTCGATGAGTTGCTTCAAAAGGGTTACGGTTTGGGATCTGGTATCTCTCTCTTCATCGCAACGAACCAATGCGAATCCATCATCTGGAAGGCTTTCTCCCCGACCACCGTCAACACGGGCCGCGGCACTGAGTTTGAAGGCGCAATCATCGCGTTTTTCCACCTAATGCTCACGCGCACCGACAAGATTCGCGCGTTGAAGGAAGCCTTCTACCGCACGAACTTGCCGAACATCACGAACTTGTTGTCTACTATCCTGATTTTCCTCATCGTGATCTACTTCCAAGGTTTCCGTGTCGATTTGCCGATCCAATCGAAGCAAAACCGTGGTTACGTGCAAAACTATCCCATCAAGCTCTTCTACACCTCCAACATGCCGATCATCTTGCAATCTGCGTTGGTGTCGAACCTCTATTTCATCTCTCAGCTCTTGTACAAGAGATACGGTGGTAATTTCTTCATTCAACTCTTCGGTCGCTGGCACGAGAGTGAGAGCAACGGACAGCTCATCCCCACCGGCGGTTTGGTTTATTACATCTCGCCGCCGACGTCGTTGGCCGATGTCGCGGCCAACCCGCTCCACGCCATCTTCTACGTCACCTTCATGCTCTCCGCTTGTGCGTTGTTCTCTAAGACTTGGATCGAAGTCGCTGGCTCCTCCGCCAGAGATGTGGCTAAGCAACTTAAGCAGCAGCAAATGATCATCAAGGGCCACCGTGACGTGAAGATAGAGAAGGAGCTTAACAGGTACATCCCCATCGCTGCGGCGTTCGGTGGTATGTGCATCGGCGCGTTGACGATCGTTGCCGACTTCTTCGGTGCAATTGGCTCTGGTACTGGTATTTTGCTCGCGGTTACGATCATCTACCAGTACTTCGAGACATTCGAGAAGGAGCGCGCTTTTGAGATGGGTATGCAAGTTCTCGGTTAAGACGGAACTTTTCACTCCCCACTCAGGGAGCAATACCGTGCTGACTTTAGGCGAGGATATGCAACTTGAGCTAATTTAGATAACAACGGACTCGATGAAACTAGAATGATCATGTCATTAATATATCCTTCATCCTGTGAGCTCGTTGCGTAACAGCAGCCGTGAGCTGTGTCGCAATGCGAAACTTTGAAGTCGCATCATGATTCAACTATTTTTCGAACAGCTTTTCACTCGAAATTACAATCACTCATTGATCTAGGATCATTCGCGAGATCGCCACCTCAAAGCTTTGTCTAATATCGCACACAGTTGTGCCCAAACTAATACGACGGGCGCGCTCGCCCAAACTCCACCAAACACAAGAACAAGAGTAAAAGATTTACATGACCTTGTTCTTGGCACCACCACGGAGCTTCTTGACACGGTTCTTCTTCTCCTTGATGTTCTTGCGAGACTTTTGGACGGCATCCTTCAAGCCCGCGCGGATGAGGCGGTGCTTCGGCTCGAACTTCTTGAACGCCTCGATGTTGTCGTAAATCAAACCAAACCCGGTAGACTTGCCACCACCAAACGCCGTGCGGAACCCGAAGATGGACACGCACTTCTCGTCGGAGACGTTGTACATCTTAGCTAACTTCTCTTGGAGCTCAGCCTGTTGGAATTTAAAAAGAGCCACGCGCGTCAGTCTCGGTTCTCTCTCTCTTCGCGAGTCGAGCACTCTTTTAGGGTCAAAAAAACCCCAGCGCCGTGACGTTCATCGTACCTTGGACACGTTCGCGCGACCCGGGTGGAGCACATCGAGGATCTGTGCGCGATAACAAATCATTTGTCAGTCATTATTCTGCATCACTCTTCTCCGGCGCGCGTCGTCGTCGCCGACGTCGACGTCTTGAAACCCCACTCGCGATCCCATCCACGGCCGCCCTCGCGAGGATCACCGAGTCCGTCCTCCGGCGCCCTTACGTCGCGCGCGCGACATCGATACGTACAAATTGACGGCGCTGCAACAAGCGGTTCGTCATGAACTTGCGCGTGCGGATGGTGCACGACGTGTTAGCCATCTTGACCCGAGTACGTCGCGTCGCAAAGAGGCGGGATCGACCGCGCGCGCGCCCTCTGTCCGCTCCAAAGTCTCATTTTCACACACGGACCTCGATCTCGGGCGGACCCGGGCGGACCCGCGCTCGATCGATGGACGAGGACCGCGCCGAGGGACGCCGAGGGGGACGAACGACAGACGAGGGACGACGAGTGACGACGGTGAGGGTGGTGAGCATGTCGAAAGCCGCGTTCGCCGGGCTCAAGGCTGTGCAGGAACTTCGCTTTCATCTGTGTCAAACGAGCAAAGGGAGCGAAGGGGTTCGGAATTTCTTGTTGTCGAGCTATAAAAACTTGAAGGCTGCGTCGCCGACGACGCCGGTGTTGATTCGTGAGGCGAGCGGTACGGAGGGTAAGCTTTACGCTCGATATGATTTTGGGGTGGAGAAGTGCGTGAAGCTCGAGGGGTTGGATGCGAAGCAAGTGGAAAAGTGCTTGCGCGACCTCGTATCTTCGGCTCCGTAGTAGTTTGTGTAACATTTTAGATAAAGAAGTACGTACGATGATACAAAACAAAACGACTTCCGATCACCTCTCGAGCGATGAATCGAGCTTGACGTTCGATGCCGCGCGCTAAGTGCCTTATTCTAGTGCTAGTCCTAACGTAACGTAGAGATCGATCAGCCGCCGAGCAACACGCTCTCAGAAGCAACTTTGAAGGCAGCGTTGATCGCGGCTAATTCCTCCTTAGCTTCCGCAGAAACCAGTTCTAATTCTTTACTAACTTTTTCGTGCTCAGCTTGGAGAGCAGCTATGCGTTTACGCGCCGCTTTCTCGTCGGTATCAATCTCTGGAAGAGCTCGAGCGATTTCTACAATGACTCTCTTCGCTTCGACGATCGTCGCCGCCATCTCATCTATTTCCGCGCGCGTGACTCCATCTTCGGGGAGTGCGTCACTCATCTCTCCGTTCGGTCCGACCGTCACCTACGCGATGAAAACGAACGGGGGAACGGTTAGACGTCGACGGTCGAGAGAATCAAAATCGAAAAAAGGAGCGTGAGTTTCGCGCGTAACGTACCGCTTTCGCATCGCGCTGGAGCGTGCCGGCGTAGTTGAACATCAGCTGACACAGCGTATTGATTTGATCCTGCAGTTGCGTCACCGAGTCGGCCATATTGAGCGACCTGATGCGACGAGGAGTGGTGTGCGAACGAGGGCGTTCGAGTGGATGGGAGGCGCAAAGTCGAGCTTTGAGTTAGAGTTAATGTAATGACAAACAATTAACGTCGCTCTAAAATACTGTACTAATCTGCAAACGAATGACTCTCCTTACTCCCTACTAGGTGCGCTTGGTGAGACAAGTCCATATGGAAGGTGGAGGTAAATTAGCGTCCGAGGACATGTCCCCGACGGTGAGCATGCGCTGCAAAGAAATCTTGTAGTAGTACCTAAACCACATACACTTCACCGTCCCTTTCAATCCGGCGAGATGAACCAGTAAGTCACTATCCTTATAAAACGCGGGCTGCGAATTGAACACGCACGCATTCACCACCTTTGTCCTCGCACGAACGGTGTTCGATTTCGGATATGCGTCGCCCTTGACCACCTTGCGCCAAATCTGAGACTGATACAAGTAATGAAAGGCGCGCTGCTCGTACTTGAAGAGCATGTTCCAAGTCTTCGGAGCGACGAGCTGATCTTGCGCCCACATCTCATCGATAAACCACAGCATCCAAGGCGTGTTTCGCACCATCCAGACGCCACAGTTTAACCCATTCTTATCAGCCGCGAGAATCTGATCATAGTCGTAGTCCACGATGTCTTCCAATCTTTTCTCCGGATTCATGATGATGGTGTCGATGTCCACGTACAACAAAAGATCATAATCTGGCAAGTACTTTCGCATGGCCAGGAGCTTACTCCAGCTCGTCGGACGATTTTTGTCAACGACGTCCAAGTCCACTATGAGGTCGTAGCCGTGCAAATCCGCGTACGCCTGTTTGTTCGCCATGGACTCGGCGCAGATGGCCTCCACGCCTCCATCACACAGTGAAAGTAATCCCACTTTAAGTTTTTGCGGTCTGAGACCCGGTAAATTCGTCATGTCCGCCGGAAGCAAGCCCGGTAACGGAGAGTTATCCACGAGTCGCGCCGGCGCCGGCGAGTCGCCCGCGCACCGATCCGGTCGCTCGATGGGATAAAACCATCTTCTCACGTACACCTTACCGAAACCTTGAATAATCTTATGTACAAACGGTCCAAACGCCCACATCGCCATCACCGCGCACAACAATGCCAACCGACTCCTCCTCGCCTCTCCTCGTCTCCGTCCTCGTCTCTCCTTGGAGTCGTCGGCGAAGTGTCCGCCGATGTATTCCCTCTCGTGTCCGCGCTCCCCCTCTCGTCCTCCGTGTCCACCGAATCGATCGCGCAGCGTGGACCCACCCCTCCAATCACCCCCTCTGTTCACCGTCTGTCCGAATCCCATCACCGGCACCCCTCGCGGGGACGTCCTCGGATTCGATCGTCCTCCTCGGGGCGTCACCCCGCCCGTCCCGTGCACCCCGTGTTGATGTCCCTGCGACGTCGTCGCGCCCCCGTACGACGTTCTCGACTCATCGTCCGCGCGCGCGGGATGATTCTTTCCCCTGTGCATCCCCGCCTCACCGCGCGACGCACTCCTCGGACGCGCGCGTCGTCGATTCATTCATGAGTTCATGCATTCATTCATGCATTCATTCATGCATTCATTCTGAATGAATGCACGCATCGGCTTCGAAACGATCGATCGATCGATCGAGTCGATGCGCGCGTGACGTGCGAATGATTGCGAATGCACGCATGCGTGAATGGGATGACGCGACGATCGAATCGAATCGAATCGATGACGGGAGACGGGCGCGCGAGACGGCACGGCGCGGCATGGGACGGAGCGACGAGGACGAGGATTCGGAGGACGAGCGCGGAGAGTCCTCCGCGCTGGGGGTTCTGGGAGGACCGGCGCTGGACGCGTCTCTGGGAGGACTCGGGGCGATGGATGCCTCGCGCGTGGGTCGGCACGTCGGACGACGAGGGACGACGACGACGGAGACGACGACGGAGACGGGAGACGGGAAGAGGGAGGGCGAGGGAGAGGGAAGGGCGATCGAGGTGAATCCGTTCGAGGTGGACGAGCGAGAACTGGAGGCGCGGGCGAGCGAACCGATGGGCGTCGGGATGGAGGAGACGGAGACGGAGACGGAGACGGAGACGGCGGGAAACGGAGACGATGTCTCGAACGTCGCGATGAGAACGCCCGGAGGTGGGGTGTTGGAGAATGGGAGTTATCACGCGGGCGATGGGATGACGTACGGAGATTTACTCGCGCCGCCGCCGTCGTACGCGGATAGCGTCATGTACACGCAGCCCGAGATTCAACCGTCGGCGGACGCGGCGACGAACGATGGTGGAGGTGGGATCGGTGCGGCGACGACGATGACGGTGTTTCTGGATGAAAATGAACAAGGTGGCGACGAGGGGATGCTGAAAGTTTCGGTGAGCGATCCGAAGATTGAGGCCGACACGACGTCGGCGCTCGTCGGGAAGAGAGTGACGCACTACAAGATTACCACTCGAACCAACATTGCGTCGTATATTCACAAAGAGGTGGTCGTGTGGAGACGTTTCCGAGACTTTGTGGCGCTCGATACCAGGCTGAACGCGCTGCATCGCGGTTATTTCATTCCTCCGCGACCGGAGAAAACCGTGGTGAATTCCACTGGCGACAGCTTCATTCAAGAACGAACGGTGCAACTTCAGCAATACCTCAATCGTATCGCCACGCATCCGAAGCTTCGTCTCGGTGATGCGCTAAGAATCTTTTTGACTCATCAAGATCTGGGCGCGAGCCTGGATTGGTTCAACATGGCATCCGGAGTGCCGGCCGCGACGCTCGGAGCGACTCCGAGTAGTCCGGAGACGCCACAGCGGCCCCCGCTCACCGTGTCTTCTCCAGGGCAATCTCGCGACTTCGGTCGGTTCTTCAAAGAACTCAGACAAACCGTCGTGCAATCAACCGCTGTGACTACCGTCGGTGACGCTTTGGGATTGGATACGCCCAAGCCTAAAGTTATGGAGGAAGATGCGGCTTTCTTGGTTGAGAAGGATAGAGTGCATCGAATCGAACACGAGCTCTCTGGAATGTCTTCCAAGGCGACCAAACTCTTGACGCTGCAACAAAAGTACGGCGAAGCTGTTGGGGAGTTCGGTATGGAGTGTTTGAAGTTTGCAAAGCTTCAAGAAGAAGAGGGCACGCGCCTCGGCAAGTACAGTGAAAATGGTATCGATTGCATGACTGCCGCAAATGAAATGAGAAAAGCCGGAAACACTTCGGTGCGAGTGAGTCGCTTGGCTCGATCTGCAACGTCACAAACTGCGCAGGCACTGAATCCTCTTCACGATTACTTGAAGCTCATGCCCTCAGTCCGTCGATCGATTGGAGAAAGAAATGAATCTTTGTTGACTCTCCAAACGATGCTCGCTGAAACCGACAGATTGGAAGCGCGCATCGCCAAGCTCACGCCAGATTTCACAAAGATGAAAAAGGTTGAAGATTTGAAGCTCGAGCTGGATGCAACGCGCGCTACTGGTGAACGGGCTCGAGAGGATTACAACACGATTCAAGAACGTCATCGAGAGGAATTTTCACGTCTTGAAAAAGAACGCGTGGGGCAGTTTCACTCGATGCTGTTAAACTACGCTCGTGTTCAAGTTGCGAATGCTGAACGATCACTCTCACTTTGGCGCGGGCTCGCCGAAGAATTCGGCGCCTCGGCGGACGAATGGCGCACTCCCAAGCCCGAGAGGGCTGACGTCGTCGATCTCTAAACAACTCATCGTTTGTACCATCTTGTAACGCAATTTCCAATTACAACATTGCATTGACGAAGCTAATTGACTTTAATTCTCGGAGGCGATCTAGGGGCAGTTCCCAGAGACTTTGCTGGAGTCTTCGCTCCCCAGCGTTCCGCACTGGGCGTAATCTTTGATGACTTGTCCAGTGAACGCGTCCCCCACGAGTGAATCGCGATCCCAAACGCCAGCTTGAACCCAATCGCGAGTAGCATCACCCCGAGACCTACACTCACACCACTAAAATACACCAAAACTCTGTCGAATATTCCTCTAGTGAGCACGTCCGAGGACATCGCACTTTGTTTCAGCGTGCGATAGAGACCTGGCACGACTCGAATAATGACAGCAGCGGGAGCAAGTGGAACGAATCCAACGACTTGGTGAATCTTGTACGACTGCGTCAAGTGCACGTGGTCTCGGCATATTTGTCGATAGAATCTTCGATAGACACCTGGACGAAGAGAGTTGAATTTCGCCATGAATGAGTGCTTCACAACGTCCACGAAGATTTCTGAACCCAGCACGAGGAGAATATCATTCAAGAATTTCGCGGTGAACGCGGCTTCTATGCTCCCTGCCGCCATGATTCGTTGCGCTCCGACAAACATGAGACACACGCAGAGATGCACTCGTTCAATGACGTCCAATCTACTCACACCAAACAGTTTTTCAGGATCTTGCTTCTTGAAGACGTGTCCTTTCATCTCTGAAAAATTGTTCGAGATGAGCACGAGTAGCATCGCGTTCGTGTGGCTATTGATCGCGACTGAAAGGGTCACAGCGTGCGTCAACAACACAAAAGTGTGCGCGACCGTCGCACACGTGGACAAAATCACATCCACTGCCAGTCTAAAAACGGAGTGCACTTGGTCCATTGCCGAACCATCAGTCGCCATGGTCACGCATCCGTGCACGCTATTTTGTAACGCATCGAGGACGTTACTGCTAAAAGAACACAACAATTTGTCGAAAGTTTCCATCACGGCGCACGCCATATAAAGCTTGATGACTTCCTGACCTCGAATGTAGTGGTAAATCACGCTAATGTCCAGCATGTGCGTGTACGTAACCGCGACGCAGAGCATGAAAAGCCACAACACGTCGTTCAAGTGCTCTCGAGCGTACGGATGAATACCCCACGCGCGTCTCTTTGAGGACTTTTTATCTCCCGAATTGAGGGTCGCCACCGACCAGAGCAAACGAACCGTCTGTGACATTACGCGAACCGGCAGCGACGTGAACAAGCCCAATATCGCGTCGGCGCAGAGCAACCCACCGTACAGACAAAACTTCTCCAGCGCCAACGGTATGTACCACAACAAATCAAACACTCGCTCGCGCGCGTGCGACATATCCGGATCGTCCTCGCGTTCACCGACGCAAAAGCCCAACTCGAGCGCGCAGTACTTCCACACGGATTCCATCCCGCTCGGTCGTTCTGCCTCTCCTCGATTCATAGACGTCGTCCAATGCCTCAGCGCGTCCATCTCCAGGCTCTCCGCCGCGGTCGCGCCCTCCTCGCGCGCGTTCATCGTCCTCACCCCCGCCCGCTCGTCTCCATCGTCGCTTCGTCCATTCGTCTCGCGCCCACTTCCGCTCGCGGCGCCCTCGCGTCGTCGCAACCCGACCTCCATCTCTCTCTCTCTCTCTCGCGCGCCCCTCGACGACGCAGCGCTCGTCGACGCTCCCGCGACGTCTCACCGCGAGACGTCTCGACCCCCACCCGCTCGTCCCTCCCGACGCGCGCGGACCGAGCGCACGCGCACGGACGCGCGCAATCCGACAATCCAATCCAAATCAATCCAAATCAAAGTCCGAGACGTCGACCGGTCGAACGCGAACGCGCGCGCGCGCCCGCGAGCGCGGACCTCGGCGTCGAACGCGAACGCGAACGCGCCCGCGCGCGCCCGCCCGCGAGTGCGCACCCGCCGACCCCACCGTCCCGTCCGTCCCCGTCTCGGCGTCGTCGCGAACACCGCCTCTCGACGCTCGCGTCGTAGTTACTCGTGTTTGAATGCGATGAAAAACGACAGACCAATTTTCAAAAAATTCGCGCCCATCGGTCGGTCGGTCGGTCGGTCGGTCCGTGAATTAGGTCTTATGACGGTCTGTGACTCGTCAATGTGTCCCCTTCGGTGCCCCGACAGGACAGCCATCCGCCCCGGCGGCGGCAGTGCGAGGCGCGACGCGGGCGCGCGCGATCGTGGCGAGCGAGCGAGCGAGCGAGGCGCGCGAGGGACGAAACGGGAGATCTCTCTCTCTCTCTCTCTCTCCGTCGTCGACGGTGCGTAGCGCGCGCGGGGGCGGCGCGAGTCCGTCGTCGCGCGAGAGACCGGACCACCGTTCGGCGATTGTTTCATCCCCGCGCGCGCGCGCGCGAGCGAGACGCGGGAGACGCGGGAGACGCGACGCGCGGAGAGAGTCGTCGGCGGAACGGGACGAGCGGCGATGTTTAAGGCGGCCGCAGCGTCGTCGCAGGCGAACGGGACGAGCGAAAACGCGGGCGGTGACCTGGGCAGTTCGCCGTCGTGGAGGTGCGCCGCGCGCGCGCGTCGCGGTGGGGGTTTCGAAGTCGCGGGGCGAACGGCGAGCGAGCAAGGCGCCGAGGGCGAGGGAGGGTAGACGATCGAGGGCGACGCGACGAGTGGATTGGAATAATTTTCATCCATCGTTCGAGCGCGTCGAGGGGGCGAAGACGGGCGCGCACGAGCGCGAAGTGGGCGTCGATCGAGCTCGGGAAGAGGACGTCGGCGACCGCGGAGCTGGCGTTCGGCCGTGCTCGTCGGACGCCTCGTGCGGGGTCGGCGACGGGGGCGACGAGGGTCGGGGGGGGG
>CEUM01133189.1_pt1 | contig 32743 bp, 34 predicted proteins | sample 356421 | NCBI WGS metagenome assembly CEUM01 (sample SAMEA2622716, study PRJEB7988) | marine metagenome | biome: marine biome (ENVO:00000447); feature: surface water layer (ENVO:00002042); material: "saline water (ENVO:00002010), including plankton (ENVO:xxxxxxxx)" | depth 5 m
ATTCTCTTCTTCTACTTTGGGGTCCTGAAGCTCAGGGCGATTTCGTCCGCTGGTGCCAACTTGGAGGGCTTTGGGCCTTTGTTGCTCTCCACGGTGCATTTGCCCTAATTGGATTCATGCTTCGCCAGTTTGAACTGGCACGTCTTATCGGTATTCGTCCTTACAATGCTATTGCTTTCAGTGGTCCTATTGCTGTTTTTGTCAGCGTATTTCTCATCTATCCTTTGGGACAGTCGTCCTGGTTCTTCGCGCCATCGTTCGGTGTCTCCGCGATCTTTAGGTTCCTTCTCTTCCTTCAAGGATTTCATAACTGGACTCTTAACCCCTTCCACATGATGGGTGTTGCTGGTATACTGGGTGGAGCACTTCTCTCTGCTATCCATGGAGTTACAGTCGAGAATACGTTGTACCAAGACGGTGAACAGGCAAACACCTTTAAAGCGTTTGATTCTACGCAAGAAGAAGAAACTTACTCAATGGTTACGGCAAACCGCTTTTGGAGTCAGATCTTCGGCATTGCCTTTAGTAACAAACGGTGGCTTCATTTCTTTATGCTTTTTGTTCCTGTCATGGGTCTTTGGACATCTAGCATTGGCATTATTGGTTTGGCTCTTAATCTTCGGGCTTATGATTTCGTAAGTCAAGAGATTAGAGCAGCAGAAGATCCCGAATTCGAGACCTTCTACACCAAGAACATCCTTCTGAATGAAGGTCTGCGTGCCTGGATGGCACCTGCTGACCAACCACACGAGAACTTCGTGTTCCCTGAAGAAGTATTGCCTCGTGGTAATGCACTCTAAAGGATGTTGTGGAGCAGGATGTTATGACTGTCCATTCAGACCACGAACCAAACGGTGAAGATAAAATACCTACATGGTTGTGGATAGGAGCAGTAGGTCTGCTCATCTTTACCATCATATGCTTCCTAATTATGCTTGCAGGAATGCTCTATTGGTGATATACTAAGAGGGTTAACACCCTCTTTTTTTATGCTAGGAAATCTTGAACCCGAAGAACGTGTTATGGAAGGGTCAGTTGTTGATCAAATTGCTGTAGCAGTAAACAAATTGGGATGGGAAGTTGGGGAAGAAATCACTGTAGAGATTGGTGGCACGTCGGTCTCTGGTATCGATGTTGGTGAGGTCTACAATAAAAAGTGGCAGTCACCAAAGGGAACACGCAAATACAACAAAGATGCGTTCATTGTAATTAAGAATCAGTCTCGTAGAGATTTGAGTAAATCTCAACCCAATCCAGATCTTGTTGCCCATCATCTGAAAGACAAAAAAGATGAGTGATAATATTATCTCATTATTCCCGACAGCAGTTGGTTTATATGAGATTGATATTGATTTAGATTTCGTATATAAAAAAATTACGGAGTATACATCTGCACCTCATTTTTTACTTGAAGAATCTGACTCTAGTTTTGGGCAAGATAGTAATATCTTACATGATCCAGATCTTGCCTATCTCAGAGCAGCACTTCTAACTTGTATCAAAGACTATACTGATTCAACATGTCTTCAAGAACTGGAGATAACTGGTGCTTGGTATAATCAAATGAGGAAAGGTGATAAAGTAACTTTGCATAGGCATGAGGGTAGTGTTCTTAGTGGTGCTTTTTATGTGAGGACTGACGATAGTACAGTTCCGCTCAGATTTCAAAGTCCATTAAAACCCTATAAAATGAATGACTTGTATGAGAGTTTTAATTCTCAGTATGCATGCTCTGGAGTTCAACTTAATGCACAATCAGGGACTCTTCTATTGTTCCCTAGTTGGTTGGAGCACGAGACGGATGCAGAGCAAGGTGAGAGATGTGTGATTAGCTTTAACACATTATACAAATCGATGTTCGCAATTCCTGACACCTAAGTTGACTGGCATTTAAAACTATCTAATATAGTAATAAGTTCGCATAAAATGCTTACTATGAGAAAAATCAATACATTCGTACTGGGTTTTACTATCGCAATTATTGATTATCTCTATAGGGGTAGACACTTCCAAAGATTCTGGGTGCTTGAGGAAATTGCTCGGGCACCCTATTTTGCTTTTTTGAGTGTTCTGCACCTTAGGGAGTCTTTAGGATTGCGTGGTCAATGGCACATTTATTTGATGAAAGAACACTTCGAGCAATCACTAAATGAAACCGAACATCTGGAACATATGGAAAGCAGGGGCGGTAATCGTTATTGGATTGATCGCTTTGTTGCCAGACACCTCGTACTCGTCTATTATTGGATCAACGTGGTTTATTATTGGTTGGCTCCTCGCGCTGCATACCATCTGTCATACGAAATAGAAGTTCACGCAGCAGAAACCTATGCTAAGTATCTTGCATATGAGGACTACAATGATAAGGACATTTGGCGTATAATGAATGATGAGGTTCAACACTTCCAAGAACTTGCGGAAGCGATGAGAATTCTTGATCCTGATCGTTTAACTGTAAGAGAGAAAGATCGTGAATCATTTCCGCCAGATGTAAGTGATTTAGTAGTAAAAGAATTGGAGGTTACACAATGAGTTTAGACAACGTGCTCTTATGGGTCTCTCCAGTGTTTGTAATTTGTACATTGTATTTTGGGGTAAGGAAAGGAGAGAATAACTATTATGACAGCGAAAAGTATGACGGGAATGGATGTGCTCACTAAAGGAATTGTGATCTTCGGTGCTACAGGAGATCTTTGCAAGAGAAAATTAATTCCTGCATTATATAAACTCTGGAAGAAAGACCTTCTTCCAGAGAATTTTTTGATCACTGGATGTGCTAGGAGAGAACCAACAACAGATCAGTGGAAAGAATCTTTGGGTGATTACCCAGAAGAATTCCTTCATCATTTAGATTATGTTTCTGTGGATTTGGATAATCTTGAATCTCTATCCCATCTTCCTAATTACCTAGACGACAACACTTACTTTTTGTCCGTACCGCCAGAAAGATATGCGAATGCTATCATCAATCTCAAAGAAGCCGGACTCCTCGAAGATCCAGAACGGTCCAGAGTGGTTATCGAAAAACCCTTTGGATACGACTATCAATCTGCTGATCATTTACAGTCAGTGGTGGAGCGACATCTACGCGAAAAACAGGTCTATCGCATTGACCATTATCTTGGCAAAGATACTGTTAATAACATCCTTGCCACTAGGTTTAGTAATATACTTCTTGAACCACTTTGGAATCGTCAGTACATAGAAGAAGTACAAATTTATGCTACTGAAACTTTAGACTGTGATGGACGTGCTCAGTATTATGATACTGCGGGAGCAGTTCGTGACATGCTACAGAACCATGTCTTACAAGTGCTCGCACTGATTGCTATGGAAGCACCTAGTAGAATGGATGCTAGGGAAATCAGACGAGAGAAGACAAAGGTTCTTGCTGCCACTAGACTAGGTATGAATTCTATCTTGGGTCAGTATGAATCTTACACATCTGAAGAGGGCGTTGATTCTGACAGTACCACTCCTACCTATTTTGCTGGTAGTTTATTCGTTGATAACTGGCGTTGGGAAGGAGTTCCTTTTAATGTCATGACGGGTAAAAAGATGCCCTACGGATGTGTAGAGGTAGTCATCAAACTAAAAGCACCACCGCTGAAATTGTATGAAGGTGAAACGAACGACCGTATTGTTATGCGTCTTCAGCCTAATCCCCATCTCGATATTCGTATGGACATTAAGTCTCCTGGTCTTGGTGACGAGCTTGAACTCGCTACTCTCACCTACGACTACCCACAGGATAGAGCGATAGATGGATACGAAAAACTTCTTTTTGACGCTATCAACTGTGACCAGTCTCACTTTGTGCATGCAGATGAGGTCATGGAATCCTGGAGAATCGTTGATGATCTTCTCTGTACTGGGGAGTCTTGCCCCATTCTTACTGTTCCTTATCTTTACTCAAGTGGTTGGGGACCAGAGTCCAAAACAGAAGAGATAACTAACTGGGATTATCCAGCATAGACGATAGTTTATAAATATATGAAACCCAGTGTAGATTATAATGGCAGCAGTACCGTTGAATCTGACCCTAGAGCAGGGAACAGACTTTCAAGTAAACTTTACTGTAAGGAATAAGGATCAAACTCCTCTCAATCTCCTTGGTTATACTGCGTCGAGTGAGATGCGGAAGCATTATACTGCAGCAAAAAAATATGACTTTGATGTCACTTTTGTTGATAGGTCTCAGGGTAGGTTAAGACTTACCATGACAGATGCTGTCACTGGAACTTTAGCAGAAGGCAGATATGTCTATGATGTATTTGTAACTTCTGCAAATGGGACCAAGACAAAGGTCGTCGCTGGTATGGTCTTAGTACAACCAGGAGTTAGCTTCTAATGGCAGATTACATAATCACGTTAGATGATGATCAAGACGCCAGTATTGGTACACCAGATTATAATATTGGTGTAAATTATGAGATTCCATCAAAGAGTGTACAGTATCAGAATTTAATTCTTGATAGCATTGCTTCTCAGTTTGATGGTACTAAAACTACATTCCCACTGACTGTTGATGGTGATCCTTATACACCAGTAAATGCTCAGGGATTGATCATATCTATTGATGATGTGGTTCTTAGTCCAGGAGTTGACTACAACGTAAGTGGTGGTCAGATTATATTCACTAATCCTCCTGCCGCTGGTGCTGAATTTTTTGGTGTCGCACTAAGAACAGTTGCAGACTTAACAAGAACAATTAATTTTGTTCTTGATAATGGATCTAATGATATTACTGCTGGAGTAAAGGGATCTCTTGGTCTTGATGTATCTGGTAGAATTGAATCCTGGACCGTCGTTTCAGAGAACGAAGGTTCAATTGTTATAGATATTAAGAAGGATAAGTACGATACTTATCCAGATAGTTTGACATCAATCGTAGGAACAGAGTATCCACGTTTGTCAAATCAGAAAAAAAATAGAGACGAATCGTTGTCTACATGGACAACAGATCTTGTTGCTGGTGATATTTTAGATTTTAGCGTTGTCTCTTGTACGGGCATTCAAAAATGCTCACTGTTCCTTAGGCTAATCCTATAATTAAGGAACATTATAAATAAATCATAGGAAACACATGTTCATTAGGAGTCCACTCAGATGGCTTTATTAGTATCCGACAACGGTGAACTTCAGTCGCTCAGATACCTGGTTAATTCTGATAGAAATATCCCCAGAAATCTTATCTTGAAACTGTATACTTCAAATACAGTTCCAACTGAGACTGATGTTCCCTCCCAGACCGCATATTACGAACCCTACGACGCTACAGGTCTTGTAGGTTATGGCACTGCGCCTTCCACAGGTTATCCTTCCATCATCAATGCACGTCATGATGAGGATTATTCCAGACAGTACGGAATCTTCCTGAACGGAAGTCAGTGGAATGTAAGAACCATTCTCAACCCAATTGCTACCACTACTGGCAGTGGTAATGTCAACGAATATACAATCACGGTATCCTCTGTTTCCAATATCGCGGTTGGTCACTATGTAAGCGGCGGTAATGTCGGATCTAACGCTGTTGTTGCGGCAATCGATGGTAACACTATCGTTCTTACTGTAAAGAACGCTGCTACCTTCTCCAACCAAGCACTTGAGTTTGGTGTCGGTACAACAACTGCATCTTATCCTGAGCAGACTTTCACCTTCACCTCTGCTGCTAATAACATCTATGGTTATTATCTGATCAGAGCAAACAACCTGCCTATCTCCCTGAACGGTGTTGAGCACGCAGTTAATGTCGGAACTGGTCTAACCATTTCTAAGGCACAGACAAGCGGAACTGTCGGTAATTCTTATGTTGACCTGAACCCATTCCAGTATTCTCCTGCAGCATCTGGTATTGGATCTGAGTTTACTCTGACTGTTGGATCTAACGTAGGTATCAATACTAGACAGAGAGTTATTGGTGCTGGAATCGCAGAAGGTGCAAGAGTTGTTGGTATCATGAATACCACCACCATTGTTCTCGATAAGAAGAACACTGGAACAGTCTCTGGTGTTGCTACCTTCTTCCAAGAGATCACCGAAGACATCTGCGTCGGCATGGGTGTCACTCATGGTAACATCGGTGGTGAGGTTGCTGCTATTCTTGACGGAACCACAATCACTGGTATCGATGAGAAGACTGGTAGAGTCTACCTGAGCAGCGAACTGCAAAACAACATTCAGAACGCTACTGGTAACGTCGTTTACTTCAACTATGCTGAAGTAAGCGTTGGTGCTACTACTCACGGACTGGTTGCTGGTGATGTAATCTATGTTGCTGCTGGTGCTGCTAACACCACTACAACCTCTGGTACTTACACCATCCACACCACCGAGGACGAAAGCACATTCACCACCACTCCTGCGATGACAGGTATCGGAAGTGCAACTCTCTATAACAGCATCTTCTTCTCTGAGAGATTCACAAACGGTCCTTACAACATTCAGAACAACGGTGACCAAATCAAAGTTACTCTGAACGTCAGCCTCGACTGATTATTATATACAATATATTTTATTATGGAGGGGTTGCCTAGAGCGATCCCTCCTATTTTTTTAGGAGAATATTGGCTATGCCCGCAAGATTTGTAGGAGTAAATTCCACATTTGATGAGCAGAGATTGGCAATTAATGATCTTGCCACTGATTTGTTCGCATTACAAAATGAAACTGCAGTAGACTACGCTAGTGTTGCTGGTGTTGCAACTTATGCTAACTTTGCTGGGTTCTCAACGTTTACTCCTTTGGCAGGAGTAGCTACATATTCATCTGTATCTGGGTATTCAACAACATCTGGGTATGCTGCAGTAGCAGGCATAGCAACTAATGCTACGATCTCAGTTTTATCTGGGTATGCTACCACTGCTGGGGTAGCAACAGAAGCGGGTTACGCTACAGCAGCAGGATTTGCTGATACCTCAACCTATGGTACGTTTGCATACTATTCGCAGATTGCTGGATTTGCTACAGCAGCACAGGATTCTGTTACAGCAGACCTTGCAGATTCTGTAAGAGTTACTGCTCAAAATACAGGAACAAATTATATTACCTTTGTCAATGTTCTTGGTAATGGAACGTATCAAAATGTATGGACAGACACTGAACTGAAGTATGAACCTGCAACTAATAGTCTTTATGCAGGAATCATCAGTGCAACATCACTTAGTGGTGATGGATCTGGATTGTTTAATGTATCCTCAGAGGTAGTTGGAGTCTCCACTCAAGAAACATCTGGATTTAATAGATTGGATGTGACGGGAGTTTCTACTTTTGTTAGTAACGTCAATCTGTTAAGTGATAGTGCTAAGTTTATTGCTGGTGCTGGTAGTGACTTAGAGATCTATCATAATGGAAACAATTACATTGATGCTACAGAAGGTAATTTATATCTCAGGACTACAGGTGGAGTCTCAGTTAATAGAGACATATATTTGCGGGCTAATAATAACTTATATCTTCAGTCGGGTGGGTCTGCTCCTGGTATTAAACTCAATAGCGGTGCTGCAACTGAGATCCATCATGGCGGTGGATTGGGTAAGAAATTTGAAACCACTGGTGCTGGTGTATCAGTTACTGGTGAATTAAATGTTAGTGGAATATCCTCATTTAGTGGTGATGTATCATTTGCATCTACTGTAAGAATACCTGACGAGACTAAATTATTAATTGGTTATGCTAATGCTGGATTCTCTACAATTGGTGGAAGTGGAGGATTAGAGATATCTCATGATGCTTCTGGTACTTCTAATATTGTTCATAAGAGTAATGACAATAGTCTCTTTATTCAAGGCAGTCAAATTGAATTTAGAACTACTATTCTTTCTGAAAGATATTGCGACATGATTCGCAATGGTCCAGTAAACTTATACTATGATAGTGTCAAGAAATTTGAGACTGCTGGTTCTGGTGTAACTGTAACTGGAACTGTTTACGCTGATGACTTCTATACTGCTGGTATTGCAACTGCCAACGAATTCAGATTAGACACCTACGGGGTGACCAGTTACACCAGAATTGGTGGTGGACAAGTATTGGCATCAGGAGTTAACGATAAAGGATCGGTTCAGGTAGGAGCATTAACAACAGTCTTCTCCATGGGACATGCTCCTTTTAATCATAATTGTTATTTTAGTCAAACTGGTGAGAATGATTGGGCTTTTTGGACTAGTCTAACCAAAATCTCTATGACGGTTAATGGTGGTATATCAACCCGCCCACACAGTGTTACCGTTAACGAATTGTATGTAGATACAAATGCAAACGTTGCTGGTGTAACTACCTTCCAAGGTGAGACAAACTTTGATGGAAATATAAACTCACCTATCAATGTTGTGGGTGTTACTACATCTACATTCGCTGGTGACGTTGAAGTTAGTACTACCAGTAGTGGTGTTGTACTTACAGCACCTAATGGAACCAAGTATCGACTTAAAGTAGATAACATTGGAAATCTCAGCACCGAAGCAGTTTAATAAATAGGAGTAAGACTGAGAGTATATGGCATTATTCCAATACAATGGAATAGGTAGCCTCCGTTCTTTGGGTAATCGTTTTACGACCCAGAGAGCGGTATATTCGTATAACCAATTTTCTATCCTCAATTACGAGGAACTTAGTTATGGTAGTATTACCGATGCGGTAGTAGAAGCAGAAGACTACGGTGAGATCACTGCTTCCATCGAGCAATACTATCAGATACAAGACTTTGGAACTATCACGCTGGATACAACTGGCGTACCGATGGGTAAGATCGGTATCCACTTGTCAGCAGACGACAATACCACAAGGGTAAGTGTTGGTGGTGTCGAGTTCGCACTGTTCGGACGAGCAATAACCGAGGTATTCTTCAACCCAGTTGATAGGGTCTTTGATTTCCAAGGCTTTGCCGTTGACAAGACTACCTCTTCCTGGTTGGGAAGAGGCGTCTTGCCTGCAGTCGAGGCGGAAGCTCTGGATGCGGTTATCTCTAAACCACCTACATCCATCTTCCACCTTTCCACAAAGGGTTCAGCGAAGACAGAAGTAATATTCAACAAGCAAGATAGAATTCTTGGTTTCGTCGGTGAAGCAAGTGAGAGCAGATCTTATCTGTTCGATCAAGACGATGCTATAGACTTCGAGTCCGATGACTTCGGATTCCTCAATGAGACTGTATTGAGGAGCGAAGACTACGGATTAGTCACAGGACTTCAAGACATTCCCTCTTGGGACTTCTCTAACATTGAAGATAGAGGGTTCCTTACACCAGACATTACCACCAAGGCAGCGACTGGCAGAATGCCATTCAGTGGTGGTGCAACAGAGAGCTTTGTTAAGGGTAACTACACAGGATCTGTTGGTAATAAGCAACCTAGATTGGTCGGTACTGCCATCGACTACACCATTCCTAAGCACCAAGGATTTGGTTGGATCAATATTGATGGTTCGCCTCGCGTCCAAATCAGGATGCACTATAAGGCAGACGGTGGTTGGGACTTCTATCCCAATAGATTCCGTGGTGGATCTCTCTTCGGATTTGCTCAAGGTGCAGAATCTACTGCTGTCCTCAATGAAGCTGGTGGACTCTTTGGTCTTAAGAGTGAGGCAACCTTTAAGGCAGTTCGTAGTGAAGTTGGTGTTAGTGAAGAGGACATCCTGGTACAGGGTGGAGCATTCTATGAGGTCATCTTCAATCAGGTTGATAGAGTCTTCTCCTTCAATAATGAAGAGATCAACAGAAGAGCATTTGCATATAACCTGTCTTCTGTTGTCAATGTTGAATCTATTGATTATGGATATATTACTGACACAATCACCGTTGCTGAAGACTACGGTGATGTAAGTTACGACGAGATCTACTATCCTTGGCAGAAGGAAGACTTCGGTACTCTTGCTCCTACCACAACAAGACTTCCCTTCGGACTTGGTAGACTTCATAGTTCTACTGAGACTCCAAGAGTTAGAAACTTCATTGGTAATGCTGACCACGGTCACATCAGAGTTCTTGGTACTGGTAAGGTATACGTTCTGCCTAAGTTCACCTCTAAGGGTGACCTTGTTAAACTCAGAGGCGACACAACCTTCAGCAGAGCAAGAGATTGGGTTGGTACTGGCAACCTGCCTACTCTATCTGGAGCAGCAGATGCAGTCGCATTCGTACCTGCTAAGGATGATAGAGCACTCTTCAACTTTGAAGGTGAACTCGTTGAGAAGTTTGGTAAGGGCAACTACGACGGAGTTGGAACACTCTTCGGATTTGATTCTACTTCAGTATCGATTAGAATCACCACTATTAATGATGGTCTCTTCTCCATACATGGTGAGGTTGTTGACAAAGCAATCTTCAGAGAAATTGGATCTGGATCTCTTGGTCACTTCGATGGTGGTGCAGAGCGTGTTACCTTCGACTACAACAGCGAATCTTCCTTCGGCGCATGTGAAGGTGAGGATTATGGTTCTGTTGCTGAACCTCCATTCAATGTCGGCACACCAGCTACCGTTGGAATTTATGCTAATGATGCTATTAGCACATATGCAAATGAGGAAGCATCTACATTCGGAACAGTCCTCAATGCAATTGATTATGGATATGTAAATCAGTACTATCAGTACAACCACGAAGATTACGGCGATCTCTATCCAGACGATTGCCTTGAACCACAAGGTCTTCAACTTGACTTTGTTGGCACTGCGCCAGAAGCATTTGGTAGAGGTAACTACACTGGTTCTGGATCTATCTTCTCCTTCGTTGGTGGCGAAGAAGAGACTGCTGTCGAATGGACAGGATCTGGAACTCTTGATATTAACGGTGAACTTCTGGAGTCTGTCACTCCAGCACCACATGTTGGATCTGGATCCATCTTCTCGTTCGTCTCCTTTACCGAGGCGGTTGCATTCGTACCTGCGAAGGCAGATCCTCTGTTTGCAATCGATGGTGGTCTTCGCATCAGTGCAGTCGAAGAGCAAGAATCTGAACTCAAGTTCACCGCTGCTTGGGCAGCAAGTGGATCTCTCTTTGGTATCGAGGGATCTGGAGAGGCAACTGGTCAAGAAGAGACTGGAAGTGGCACCATCTTTATTCGCGATTCTGGTGTCAGAATCGAACCAGAATCCTTTACCCCATGGATTCCAGAAGGACGTGGATCTATCTTCTCGTTCGTCTCCTTTACAGAGTCTGCGACATTCGTACCTGCGAAGAAGAAGGCACTCTTCGGATTCTCTGGCGCTGCTACAGACGTTCAGTTCAGCTTCGCTTGGGAGACAATCGAGACTACTCATCTCCTTGTCAGAGGATCACCCAAGATCTTCGTTCTGCCCAAGCACACTGGTGCTGGTTTTATCTTTGTTCGCGATTCTGGTGTCAGAATCGAACCAGAATCCTTCACACCATTCATTCCAGAAGGATCTGGAAAACTGTTTGGTGGAATTGGTGGTGCTGCAGAAGCAGTCGGTGCAAACCCACCAGACGACTTTACTCTGTTCACATTTACGGGTCAGGTCGATACTCCTCTGCTCACCTTCTCCGAGCAGAAGTTTGTTCAGGCAAGATTCCTCCCAGACGAGGCATTCACTACCTTCCAACTCAGAGTTACCGAGACTGGTCTACAACCTGTCGAAGTTCTTGGCGAACTGGACGAGTCCTTTACTCCTGCTCCAGAAGTTGGAACTGGAAGACTCTATGGATTCAGTGGTGCAGCAGAAGCAGCAGTCTTCAATCCAATCGACAAGACTACTCTCTTCTCCTTCGAGGGCAATGCTGCAGAGAGCGAGACCAATTCCATGGTCGCGTTTGGATCTCTCTTCGGATTCGCTTCCGCAACCGAAGCAACTGCGGTCGCAGAAGAGAAGCAGGCACTGTTCTCCTTCGCTGGCAATCTTCAAGAGCGTATTACTCCTGCTCCACACGTTACAACTGGTGGACTCTTCGGATTTGCAAGCGCGACCGAAGCGAAGGTCTTCGATTACCCAGAGCGTACTACACTCTTCAAAGTCAACGGTGTCGCAGTCGAAAGATCTTCTGCTGCAGAAGTTGTATTCGCAACTCAAGAGATCAATGGAGAATTGGTCGAAAGATCAACCTTCGCGCACGAAGGCACTGGTTCGATCTTTGGATTCTCCAGCACCACCGAAGCGAGAGCGATTGTTCCTCGCGGACTCAGAAATGTCTTTACTGTTGTTGGCAACGGCGCAGAGAGCGAGACCAATGTCGAGATTGGTTCTGGTACACTTACTGGATTTGTTGGTGGAGCAGAGAGCATATCCAACGTCGAAGTCAAGTTTACTCTCTTCACGATTGGTGGAGAGACAATTGGTGGAGATGTCAAGTTTACTGCTGCAAATCTGGCGGTTGGTCAGGTCAGAATTGGACTCAGCAACGACGGAATTCCTGGAGATATCTCCAGAGGTATCACAATATTCAGTCTCAGAACCTTCCCAGAGGGTGCAAAAGTCAGATTCTCTGGTACAAAAGCAGAGTCCTTCACCCCAGCGCCACACATCGCTGAAGGTCTCATTGATATTGAGAAGGGAACTGAAGAAACCAAGTCTAGATATATTGAATATAGAGACCCACAACCTACTAGAATTGTAGTTATTTAAACTGATAAATAAATATAACGCATTTTAGTGGACCTTAATGGCTAATACCAAACGGGTACAACTGCGTAAAGGAACGGAGTTGGAGCACTCTACATTTACAGGTGCTCTTGCTGAAGTAACTTTTGACACTGATAAAGGGACAATTAGAGTTCACGATGGACTCACCTTGTCTGGGGTAGAGATTCAAAAATCTCGATTGACTGATTTAGATGGTTCTAATAATGGTGATACATTGAGAACCAACATGAAGTACTTTAGTGATACCTCAGCAGGTCCTTTTGCAGTTAATCTACCAACACTTCGATTTGTAGGAGATACTATTCATCTTGCAGATTCCAAATACACATGGAATATAAATAATCTTACAGTATATGCTCAAGGTGGAGACCAAATAAAAGACAGCACTGGGTTCATCGATACATTTTTAAACTGTGACGTTGCTGGTGAGTATGTCGAACTTATTTGGGAAGGAACTTTCTGGAGGATGTTTTCATGAACCTAAGTAGAATGGATGGTTCGATGAAACACGTCGTTCAATCGAACGATTTCATCGTACATGCACTGCGTAGGGATGCCGATGGTATGCTACGCTACACAAAAGTAGGTTCTGGAAGCACCGACATAGGAGACTTCCATAGAACTGATGGAACTCAATATCCAGGGTTCCTTGATGGTGAAGATTATGTGGAAGAAACAACTGAGGATAAAACTTATAAGAACAATCCACATGATAAATATCAACAGTATAGATTTGATTTCAGAAATCTACACTATTTTATAGACAGTGATGGATACCTTGTCGCCCGTATTAACGGCACATATGATTATACAACCGAAGGACCTAAGTAAGAAAGGAATTAACTAACGATGGCTGATTTTAGATTAGGAAGACTAAAATTCAATTGGAGAGGCGACTGGACTCCTAGCACCGAATATGTCATTGATGATATCGTCAAGTTTGGTGCTAACACTTATGTCGTCACTACCAATCACACCTCCGCTGCGAGCGAAACGACTTGGTATGACACAGATCTGTCATATTGGAGTCTCCATGTTGAGGGTATCCGTAACGTAGGATCGTATACAGAAGGTACGTTCTACAAAATTAACGATATCCTTAAGTTTGGTAACACCCAATATCGTGTTACTGCAGGTATTGGAACCACTGCAGGTCTGGTATTCCCAGGTATTGGAACCGAGGCACCAGCAAACCCCAACGTTGTAGCATATGTTGCTGGTTTTAATGGTGAAGGTGACTGGGATGCTGGTACTGTTTATCAGACTGGAGACGTTGTTCTCTATGCTGGTAACTCTTACGTTGCTATTCAAACCTCTGTACAAGGTGCAATTCCTCCGACTGAACTTGACACTCAGTGGGAATTCCTTGCACAAGGTCATAACGCTGTAGGTCTGAGCACCTATGAAGATGGCGTTACCTACTATAGAGGTGACCTGGCAACTGTTGGTGGTGATACTTACCAGTTAGAAGCAACTTCTGCTCAGTTTGTACACCCAACTAAGGGTCTGACTGTTGGTATTGGATCGACTACGGTTGGTATTGCTCAAACTGCATGGACTCTGTATAACAGAGGCATGAGATATGCGGGTTCATTCTCTACAACTACTGAATACTTCAGAAATGATGTTGTTGAGTATGCATCTTCTTCTTATGTTGGTATCGCTTCTACTTCCGTAACTGGAATTCTTCCTGGATCTGATCAGACTAAGTGGGCAGCACTTGCACTTGGTGACTCCAATGCACTGCTGACTCAAACTGGTGACATGCTCATCAGGGACAACACTGCTCCAACAAGACTGGGTGTCGGAGAGACATATCAGTCACTGGGTATTGGAACAGACCTTGTTCCTACTTGGATGACCATCGGTGATTCCACTAGAATTTATCACGTTGACCCTGAGCTGGGTAAGGATACCTTCAACGGCATCTCTCCAGATATGGCGTTTAGAACGCTGAAGGTTGCATGTGATAACGCAAGCGCGATTACAGATATTACTGGATTCATTTATGATGAAGTAACTGGTCTGTCTACAGTTACAGCACCAAATCACGGTATTCTTTATCCAAATATTACCGTTAGACTGAGAGATATTGAGTTTACTTGCCTCTCTGGTGCAAATACTTACGCTGTTAACGCCTTCCAGTACGACGCACCTACTGGTGTTGCAACCTGTACTGTTGGTGCAGCAATGACTGGTCTCAATGTTGGAGACCTGATTAGACTTGATAACCTTGAATTCACCTGCCCAGGTGGTTCTGGTATCACAACAACCATCTTCCCTGATGGAACAAGACCTGAAGGATTCAACTTCACCGTCACCGCAATCAACGGTCCTCAGCAAATTGAGTTTAACGTTGGTATCTCTACTATTCAGCACGTATATGTTGCTGGTGGTTCTGTGTTTGTTGGTGTTGATACTTCCTTCTTCCCAAGAAACGTTCTTACATCTTACTTCAACGTTATTGATGTTGTTGATAACAACACATTCACAATTAACGCTGGTGTATCGACAATCACCCACACTTATGTACAGGGTGGACAAGTTCTGAACCTGTCTCCTGCTGTTATCAGATTGTCTTCTTCTGAATTCGTTGAGCAACTCCCACTTGTTGTTCCTCCATTCACCTCTGTTGTTGGTTCTACGCTGAGATCTTCTAAGATTAGACCTGCTGATGGTCTGTCTGCTGACGGTGTAACTCCTAACAACCGTCAGATCATGTTCCAACTGTCTGACGCAACAACGATTCAGGGTCTGAACGTTGATGGTATGGTTGGATTTGATTATGATCCTACCTATCCTTATCAGTTAGAGTATTCTACTGTTAGAACTGGTGTTGGTACAACTGCTTGTGGTATCTACTTCGCATACAACCCACTCTCCCCAATTCTGAACAAGTCACCTTACGTTAAGGACTGTACTGCGTTCGGTAATCCTCCAACTGATGGTGGTGCAGGTGGTGCTGGTGTTGGTGTATTCATCGACGGTAACGTCCATGATTCTGGATTCCGCACGATGGTCTTCGACGCCTTCACGAACGTTCTGAGTGACGGTGCTGGATTCATTCTTGACAATGACGCTGGTGCTGAGATTGTCTCCTCCTTCACATACTACTGCCGTTGGGGTTACTACGCAGGCGGCGGATCTAGAATTCGTGGTGTTGGTGGTAACAACTCTTACGGTGACTACGGTGTTATCGCATCTGGATTCTCTACTGCTGAGACTCCAAGATCCCTGAGACTGTTTGGTGACAAACTTGACACTGCAGTTGGTACTGTAAGCGGTACGATTGCAATCGGTAACACCATCACTGGTGGAACCTCTGGTGCTAAGGCAACCTTCATCAACGACCAAACTTCCTCTGACGCGATCTACTTCAAGTACTATCCTGGTTACGGTGATCCTAGCGTTGGTGCTGGCCAAACCGTTGGTATTGGTACTACTTCCTTTGTTCCTGGCGAGTGGTTGAACTTCGTTGGATCTGGTACAACTGGTGCTATCCAAGTCTCCGCAGTCGCAGGATCTGTTGGTGGTCAGAAGGGCGTTCTGTTTGAACTTGACCTTGCTGATGGCGAAAACTTACCACTGGTTGGTGACGCGATTGGTATTAAGACCACTGGTATTGGTAGTGATCTGGTCAATAACGACGCAAGATTCTACATCATCAACAACGTAACTGGATTCCAGACTTCCTGGACTCAGTACAGAGGTGACATTGGAGATTCTTCTGTTACTTACTCTGGTCGCGTAACCGTTACTGTATCTCCTGAGAAGGGAATCAGAACACCTGATACTCGTACTGGACTTGGTGTTACTAACAACCTTGATGGTGGTGGTGGTTCCATGGTTGAAGTTAGAACTAGATTCTCTAACGCACGTTTGACTGGTCACGACTTCCTCTCGGTTGGATGTGGTAACAAGATTGAAACCAACTATCCAAACGTTAACGAGGCAAACGTACAGCAGGGTAACGAGACTAACAACTTCGGTCCTGGTAGAGTATTCTTCGTCTCTACTGACCAAGGTGGTAACTTCAGAGTTGGTGACTTCTTCTCCGTTAACCAGTTGACTGGTGCTGCTACCCTGGACGCTTCCGCGTTCAACCTGTCTGGTTTGACAGAACTGAGACTGGGTTCACTGGGTGGTCAGATTGGTGAGGCGATCAACGAGTTCTCCTCTGACGAGACCATGAGTGGTAACTCTAACACCGCTTGCCCAACTGAATTCGCGGTTCGTGGATTCCTGCAGCGCGGCAGAATGGGTGTTGAGGCAATGGTTCCACCTAAGGGAACAACCGCACAAAGACCTGTATCCCCAATCCAGGGTGCTCTGAGATTCAACACAGATCTGGGATCCTTTGAAGGATACAGCGGAACCGCTTGGGTGCCCATCGGTGGTCTGCAGAACGTAGATGTAACTACTACTTACACTGCTGCTGCATATCAAACTCTCTGGTGTGATACTACTGGCGGTGGATACACTGTTACTCTTCCTCCAACTCCTAATAAGGGAGATGTCGTTAGAATCCTTGATGTTGGTAAGTCTTTCGACAGCAACACACTCACGGTTGGCAGAAATGGCAAGCGTATCATGGGTGACGCAGCGGATCTAACGGTAACAACTGAAGGTGCAGCATTCGATCTGATCTTCTACAACGATACATACGGTTGGAGAATCTTCTCTGTCTGATGTATAGGATACGGGGGGGACTTTGAGTTCCCCCTCTTCTTTATTATGTACGTTTATATAAATAATAGAACGAGGATTAATGTAAAAAATGGCATCCTACGGAAGTTACAAAAAGATCATAGCTGGTCAAATTAAAGATGGTACAGTACCAAACATTGCGTTGCAAGATGGTGCTGGTCTTTCTTTAAACGTAAAGTACATTTATGGATCTCCAGCAGTCTGTTCAAATGGTTGTTGCTGTCTCTGGACGGTTCCTACTGGAGTGAAGAGGGTTAGCTTCGAGATGTGGGGATCTGGTGGCAATGGTCACGGATTCTGCTCATGCAACCGCTGCCATCACTACAAAGGTGCCCAAGGTGGTTACTACAATAGTAAAACCATCTCTGTTCAAGAAGGTTGGACATACACCATCTGTGCTGGAGCTTCTTATACTTGCTGCTCTAGAAACTGTGAAGGATGTAACGGATGTTCCTCATATGTCAATGGATGTAACTTGAGCAACTTCTGTGCCATTGGTGGATACAGGGGTCAAGCCAATACCAGTTGGTCTACTGTTTGTAACTCAACCAATGAGTGTTGCCGTGAAGGTGCTCATAACGGTGGTGACTTTGGTTTTGGTAACCACAGCGGTCACTGGGGCGGATCTCCATTCTGCCATTGTAATTATCATTGGACTTGTACCACTAATGCACCATTCCTTGCTGGTGGATCTGGATCTACTGAGGGTCTGGTTAACTGCTGGACTCGTTGTGGATGTTGGCATGTACCTTATGGCACGGGTGGCCAGGGCGGTATGACTACTTACTGTGGTGGTAACTGCGGTCAAGGTGGCATGGGCGGTGCTGGTCTCGTCAAAATTACATACATCTGATAGGAGAGTTAAAGGAAAATGGCTTCTTACGAAAGTTATAAAAAGATTATTGCCGACAGCATCGAGGATGGCGCTGTAGAAGCTGCTGACTTCACCGTTGCTCTGAATGGAACCTACGGAGTGAAGTGGATTTACGGATCTCCTGGAGCAATGACATCTGGTTGCTGCTGTCTCTGGACAGTTCCTACTGGTGTAAGTAAACTCTATATTGAGATGTGGGGTGCTGGCGGTAATGGTAGCGGGTTCTGCTCATGTAACCGTTGTCAGCACTATAGAGGTTCTCAAGGTGGTGCATACGCTTCTAAAACAATCAGTGTTACTGAAGGTTGGACATATACCGTTTGTGCTGCTGGTGTATATCGTTGCTGCTCTAGAGAGTGTACTTCTTGTGAAGGATGTTCTTCTTATGTAAATGGATGTAACCTGAGTAACTTCTGTGCCAGAGGTGGCGATAGATCATATGCAAACACCTCTTGGAATACCTTATGTCACGGTGTTAATGGTTGCTGTAAAGGACCTAATGACCAGAATGCAGATTTTGGAATGGTCAGTTATTCACCAGGATGGTCTGGTGCTGAGTTTGTTTATGACAGAGGATTCTGTCACTGCTATTCACAATCTCACTTCTCATCTGGTGCTGCAAGAATTGGTACAGTTGCTCAAATGGCTATTAGAGAGTGCTGGACTCGTTGTGGTTGCTGGGCAGTTCCATATGGCAATGGTGGACAGAGTGCAATGACAACTTATTGTGGACGTTGCTGTGGACAAGGTGGAACTGGTGGAAGTGGTTTGGTTAAGATCACATATTTCTGATCAATAAATAGAACTATAGAGAGCATCAAAAATGGCACAGTACTCAAATTATAAAAAAGTATCTGGAGCAACGCTTCCCGCAGATTCAATTGGACCTGAAAAGCTATCAGTCTCAGGACTTGATACTTGGAATGTCAAGTACTTCTATGGAAGAATGTGCGCTTGTACAACTGGTTGCTGCTGTCTCTGGACAGTGCCTACAGGCGTTGCAAGAATGACGATTGAGATGTGGGGTGCTGGCGGTAGTGGTCAGGGCGCTTGCTCTTGTAACCGTTGTCAAAACTATCGCGGTGCTCAAGGTGGATATTACAACTCCAAGACAATTGATGTGCAAGGGGGTTGGACATATACTGTCTGTGCTGCTGGAGTCTATCGTTGCTGCTATAGAGAGTGTGTTGGATGCTGTGGTTGTGCATCTTATGTAAATGGTTGTAACCTGTCCAACTTCTGTGCTATTGGTGGACACGGTGGTATTGGATGTAATAGTTGGTCAATTAACTGCCACTCCTACATGCCTTGCTGCTTAGGACCTACAGCTAACAATGGTGACTTTGGAATGGGTAACCACATGGGTGGATACTGGACTCCAAAGAGTGTCTTCTGCCACTGCCACGGTAGATATAACATCCCGACTTCTGCTCCATTTATTGGAACTAATGTTATGCAGGGTCTCCAGTTCTGCTGGATCCGTTGTGGTTGCTGGACTGTTCCATATGGACATGGCGGACAAAGCGCATTGACTGATCAGTGTGGTAGATGCTGTGGTCAAGGTGGTATGGGTGGTCCTGGTCTTGTCAAGATTACTTACGTCTGATATAATAAAGATTCCGACTGAAGGAAGTAAAGGGGGTGCTAACCGCACCCTCTTTTTTATGGTTTGTTATAAATAACAACGAGGGAGTACACCTGCACAAAACAAAGGAACTACTATTATGGCAACACAACAAATTAGAGTAGAGTATGATCTTGCTCTGCCAAACGAATTCTTAGTTGATCACAGTCTTTCTAAGAAGAAGAGCCGCAAAGCGGTATATGATGGACCAGATAAGATCTATCTTCAAATCGGTGCTGACGGAACTGAAGTTGGTGGTCCTCTGACCGAAGATGATATTGCTGATGGTCGCCCCATGCCAGCAGACGCTGTTGATTGGTTTGAGGTTGACTGTGCAACTAATCCTCTAATCTGTCAGCTTAGAGGTCCAGTTGTCAATGAATTGGAAGAGGAGTATACTGGAGAACAAGTTCATCCAGGAACCCCAGTGGTTGAGGGATATCCACAATTCTCTTATGGCACACCAATTATGCCTGAGGATCTTTATGATAAGTCTAGGTTGACATTAAAAGATGGTAAACTTGAAGTTCATAGGTATTCTGTCGTAGAAAAACTCCTTGATAGAACTGAAGATCTCACTTGGGATGATATTCGTCAAAAGAGAAATGAATCTCTTGAGGGATGTGACTCCAAGCAAGCTTCTGATATGCCTGCCGCACTTGCAGACGAGTGGAAATCTTATCGTCAGAGGTTGAGAGATCTTCCTGCTGTTTTAGAAGCAGCTGGTGTTTCACCTAACCTTGCATACTATATGTTCCCTGAAGCTCCACAAGTATCAACACCTAAGAACGGACCATCTCTGTGATATAGATTGATTTTATGATTGAAAATTATAAGATTTACAAATTTGATTATATTAAAGAAAACCAAGCTGAGATCATCGAGACAGCAATGCTTTGTCACGATGGTCTCATCCAAGATGGATTTGGGGACACTACATGGAGTTATTATCTCTATAATATCTTCAGTGTCTCCTCTCCATCTTTACATTATCTGAGTATCTTTAGAAGACTTAGAGATATAATTAGAGAGAATGTAAATGAAGATAATATTTGGTTACAGGCATGGTTAAATGTGCATAGTTATGATACAGTATTAGACTGGCATAATCATACTTCACCATATCATGGATACATTGCACTAGAACCACAAGATACTACCACCGAGTTTGAAAACTGGGAGGTTAAGAATGAATGTGGGAACATTTATTTTGGGAATGGTAATGTGAGGCATAGGGTAGTCAATAACTCAAACTATACAGGTAAGAGAATCACGATAGGATTTGATGTAATACCTGAGAGTACATTTGAGCATGGTCGTCCGACCAAACAATATGGAGCTATGCCACTTTTATAATGTTCAAAGTAAATCCTGAACTGACTGCAAAGGTCGTTGAGATCCATAACGATCTTTATCATTATGGCAGCCAGATAATTGAGATCCAAAATTTTTATGAGGATCCTGATAGCGTAAGAGAATATGCCTTCTCATGTAAAAAATATACTAAGGAGGACAATGAAGATCTTCTTGCCTCTGCTATTGGACGTAGAGTGTGTGAAGATACTCTTGAACTTGGTTATCAAATTAAAGATACATTTGAACAATTGTGTCAACATCCAGGTTGGGGAATTGAATTTAACAAAGAAGATCATGATTACTACTGGTCAGGAATGAGATTCACGGTTAATGTAACCAACAATCAAGAAATTATTGACGATGGTAGAGATATGATTGCTCATGTAGATTCTGATTTTCTAAAATGGGCATGTGTTATTTTTTTAAATAAACCTGAAGAGTGTGAAGGTGGAACAGGATTTTATAGATATGATTCGGACAATGATAAAATATACCTTGAACATTTGTCTATAATGGAGTATAATAAAGCAGTGTTATATCCTTCAAGTATGCCCCATGGTGCTATCATGGAGAAGAGTATGTTCAAGACCTGTGACAGATTGGTACAGGTTCTATTCATGTGATAAATAACCCAGATTGTAATTCATTATCCATTCGGAGTTTGATTTAATGAGATCAAAAGCATTTTTTGTCAATGGTGGAGCTGGCAGAGTAATTTGCTCCATCCCTGCATTTGAAAAATACGCAGAGACCCACGACGATTTTATCATCGTTGCTGAAGGAGGTACTGACTTTTTTAAAGGTCATCCAACTCTGGATGGTAAAGCATTTGATAATTGGCATAAGGGACTGTTCGAGCAGGAACTAAAGCATAGAGATATCGTTAGTACAGAACCATATCGTATTTGGGAATACTACAATCAGAAGTGTAGTCTTGCTCAAGCATATGATATTCAAATCAATGAACTTGATGGTCCTAGAGAACTTCCCGCTCCAACAATTCAGTTGTCCAAAATGGAAGTTGTCAACGGGTATAATGCTGTAGAAGAAGTCAAGCAAGGAACAGGTAAGGATAAAGTTCTTGTAATTCAACCCTTTGGTCGTTCAGTAGAAACTGTTGGTAAAGATTTTATTGCAGATCCATCTTCTCGTAGTTTCTCTTTGAATAATATTGTTAATATTATCAATGAGTTGAAAAAGGATTACTCTGTTATCATCATGAGTGAAGTTCAGTTCCCTCTTGAAGAGAACGAAGAAAAGTCGAAGTATAAAGTTGCTAGACCACAGATTGAAGATCAAAGAATGTGGGCAGCAATCATCAATGCTGCAGATCACTTCCTTGGATGTGACAGTATGGGTCAGCATCTTGCAATGTCGTTTGATAAGACCGCTACTGTAGTTACAGGATCTACTTATCCGATTAACATCTCTTATCCAGAGCATAGAAACTTTGATGTTATTGATGTTGGTCTTGATCGTAGAAAGTATTCTCCTATTCGTTTGACCATGGACGAAGCAGCGGATCGCTATAATGATCAAGCAATGGAATTGTCCAAAGACCAAGAGAAGCAAGTAATTGCTTCTGTTCGTAAGAGGATGGGTAAATCGACAGCGTATACTAATTACTCTGCTCCAACTCAAAAAGCACCTCCTCTGACTTCTTCTGCTTCTTCCGCTCCTACTTATGGAGTTCCTGCAACTACCAGCAGACCACAAATTAAAAAACCAACAAAAGGGTTTTTGGAAGAAGTAAAAACTGCAACACAACAAAACAAAGTAGAAGATCAAGTTAAGGACATCCTTAGCAATTTGAAGTGAGGAAAGAATGGCACAGTGGATTGCAGCAATTGCCAGAGGTCATAACTCTGGTCTTTGCTTATTAAAAGATGGTGAGATGGTTCTCTCTATTGAAGAAGAGAGATTGTCTAGGCACAAATATGATGGAGGTCCCCTTGCCTCCATGGTCAAAATTCTGGAGTACACAGATAAACTTGATTATCTTGTCATTGCTCATACTCAACCACTAGGTGAGAGTGGTCGGATCGATTTTACTGGTGATGACTTATACACTGGTCTTGCTCGGAAGTTGGGACTGATTGATAGAAAAGCAGATCTCTACAAACATCCTCAAGTTATTGACCTGAGTAGAACTCACCATAAGCTTCATGCTGCATGTGCGTTCTATCGCTCTGGATTTAAATCTGCAGTGTCTCTTGTTGTAGATGGTGCAGGTACTTTTATTCCATTGAATCTTGGTAATGAAAATGAGATGACATGGGAATTAGAATCCATGTTTACTTGTGAATATCCAGCAGAATTTAAAACTATCTACAAACATCAGGCAGGTAGAGGTCCATGGGGATCGGCAAGAATTGAAGAATTTGATAGTAAAGGTGAGAATGAAGAAGGAACTCATGAGTTTATTCTTGATGAGAGTGCTGGAATTACAAAAGCATATGAAGCAGTAACTCAGTATTGTGGATGGGCACCCATCGAAGCTGGTAAAACTATGGGATTGTTCCCATATGGAAAACCAAATGATAAAATCCCAGAGATTTATTCTGATCATGGTGGAACTGCTGAATGGAAGACTTCTAATCGAGATGTAATTGTTCCAACATATCCCAATGGTGCGGTTGTTAATGAAGGTAGATATCCATTCTTGAAGACTATTCCTGATCCAGGTGATCTGACTCTACTTGAGAATCGTAGAGATATGGCATATGCCATTCAAATTGAATCTCAGCAGATGGTTTTGGATTTGATTCGTAAGGCAGTTGAAAAGAGTGGCAACAAAAATGTTGTTCTCTCTGGTGGGTATGGTCTTAACTGTGTGGCAAACTACTGGTATCTTGAACAACTTAAGGATGAAGGTATCAACTTGTTTGTGGAACCAGTTAGTAATGACGCTGGAACCGCTATCGGTGCAGCACTTTTAATTTATCATTCTGTAACTAGTGACATGGAAATTAGAGATAGGATTAAGGATCTTTACTATGGTCCTGAGTATGATTACTCTTTAGAACTTATCGAAGAAGTTGCACAACGATGGGGTGCAACGGATATTAAAACAGGTGCGAACTATGAAGACGTTGTAAATCTTATTACTGATAAGAATATTGTTGCAATGTATCAGGGAAGATCTGAAGCTGGTCCCCGTGCTCTTGGTAATCGCTCTATTCTTTATGATCCTCGTGATCCTAATGGAAAAGATCATGTCAATAACGTGAAGCATCGCGAATACTTCCGACCATTTGCAGGATCAATTCTTCAAGAACATGTTCATGAGTGGTTTGATCTTCGTGGAATGGATGATACTCCATTCATGATGTATGCTGTAAAATGTCAAGAGGGAATTGAGGAAAAGATTCCTGCAATCATTCATGTTGATGGTACATGTAGGATTCAGACAGTTACAGAAGATGTTAATAGGCACTACCATGGTGTGATTAATGAGTTCTATAATAAAACTGGTTGTCCTATCATCTTTAATACTTCATTCAATCTAGGTGGAGAACCTCTTGTAGAGACTCTTGATGATGCTCTTCGCACTCTTGCTAACTCTTCTATTGAGTATCTTTATCTTCCAGAATATGCTGTTTTGATTGAGGTTGCTAATTAATGATCCATATAGATTGTTCAACAGAAGTATTAAACTTCTCTCAGTATGATCTTGCTGAAGATGAAGTGTATGTGATCGACAATCTATTTCCTTGGTGGTTCACTCATCATATGCATGAACTCATTTTGGGTAACAATGCATATGCATGGGTGTATGGGCACACTAGTAACTATGCAACTGATGGTAGAGATGTTGGTGCAGATCTTGATTGGTCAGAAGCACCAGCATTTAAACAATCAATCTATCCACCAAAGTCTCCTAATTCAGAAGATCCTTCTTTTGGTATGATTTATAATGCTGTCACTGGAACAATTCCATTTGAGTTGGAGTTGGGTGAAGTCCTCGTAAATGGTCAGCAGTGGATTCACGATACTGTTATTCATCAAGATTGTACTTGTGATAATGGTCTTAGTTGGATTTATTATGTTAATCGACAGTGGGATGATGAATGGGGTGGACCAACCATCATTGAGTTAAATGGAGACACTGTAGAAGTTCTACCAAAACCAGGAAGAGTTTGCCTTTTCAAAGGTAACATTCCTCACAGAGGATCACCACCAGATGGTGATAAGTATCGTGGACTTAGAGCCACATTAGTTTACAAGACAATGAGGAAGATTCCTTTGCCTGCTAAAGCATGAGAAAAGATTTATTTGCAATTCCTATTTTTGAAGATACTGTAGATCTTAGTAAGATTAATATTGAATCTGATACTTATAGTTCAACATGGGACAGTGAGGTCAAGACTAGTTTTGGTACAGACCATAGAATCTCAGATGAAACTTGGCAGCACTTGAATGAGGTTATCTCAAGGAACATTAATCAAATACCATGCTCCTACGAGAACGCTAGGATTGATGGTATATGGAGGAATGTTTATACTGAAACTGATTATCAAGATCCCCATATACATCCACACTCTCAGTGGAGTTTTATCATTTATGAGACAGTATCAACTTCAAAAACAATGTTTTTTAATCCTTCTATGAAGGACATTCAGAACCAAATTTTTGGAGGAGGAATTCCTGATTTTTTACTGGATTACAAACCCAATCTTGAAGCAGGATCTATTATAATATTCCCATCGTTCCTTATGCATATGGTTTCTCATGGTGCTGAGGGATCGACAATATCTGGAAATGTTTATTTGGACTATCGACCGTGAGTAAAGTTTTTGTAAATGGTACATTTGATCTCCTTCATCGTGGTCATTTAGAATTACTAAATTTTGCTAGAACTCTAGGCGATAGAGTTCATGTAGGTATTGACACTGATAGGAGAGTTACAGAAAAGAAGGGACCATCTAGACCAATATATAATCAAGAGGAAAGAAAGTTCTTCTTAGAAAATTTAAAGGCAGTAGATAAAGTACATTTTTTTGATTCTGATTTAGAATTAGAAGTATTAGTTAACTTTATCCAACCAGATATAATGGTTGTTGGATCTGATTGGGAAGGTAAGTCGGTCATTGGATCAATGCATGCTGCTAAATTAGTATTCTTCAGTAGACTTGGTGATTATGCAACCACAAAAACAATTGAACGTATTATTGATAGGAGAGACTTGCGATGATGAATATGTCTATGGTGACGTAGAACGTATTAGTCCAGAAGCTCCTGTACCAGTTCTCAAATATGATAGAACTGAGACTCACAAAGGTATGTCTGCTAACGTTAAGGCAAACCTGGAGTCTTTTGGTATCTTCGTAAATCATATTACCAATAAGAAACCAATTGTAAAACGTAGAGTTGTTGATCGTGGTAGTAACCAACAACTCATTCGTATTGATGAAGAAGGTGAGATTGATCCTCTAAGAGTATCTGAAGTTAAGTCTGCATTTATTCATATGCAGTATGATGCTGTGGTTATATCCGATTATGATAAAGGATACGTGACAAAGAATGACTTGGAAGTATTTTGTCAAAACTTCCCTGGACCAGTCTTTATAGATACTAAAAAGACTGAGTTGTTTAGTTATCCAAATGTATTCTTTAAAATTAATCAAAGAGAATTTGATAACTTAGTAGTAAAACCAGATACTAAAAATCTAATTGTTACTGTCGGTGGAAAGGGCACAGTTTATGAAGGTAATGTGTACCCTGCTGAGAAGGTGAACGTATTTGATGTTGTGGGTGCAGGAGATACTTTTTTGGCAGCACTGACGTATGCATACCTAACACATAATGATATTGCAACAGCAATAACCATTGCAAATAGAGCATCTGCTATTGCCGTTCAGAATTATGGATGTTATACTTTGACGGAAGAGGATGTTTTAGGACTATGAAGACCTATGTTGTGGACATTGATGGGGTAATTGCTAAGCAAAATAGTGTGTGTAAGACGTGCAAGTATGAAACTTCATCTCCAATGAGAGAGAATATTGAAGTAATCAATAAACTCTATGATGAGGGTAATTATATTAAATACTTCACAGCGAGAGGTATGGGGACATATAAAGATGATGTTAAGCAAGCTAGTCAACGTTGGGAAGATTTGACAAAGTGCCAATTAAAAATGTGGGGATGTAAATATCATGAACTTATCATGGGTAAACCCTCCGCAGATTACTACATAGATGATAAGGCGGTAAATTCTAATGACTTCTTCAATTAAATATGTCCCTAAGGGTTGGGGACATGAGAAGTGGATCGTTAATAATGACATGTATTGTGGTAAACTCTTGTTCTTTGAGAAGGGTAAGAGGTGTTCCTGGCACTACCATAAATTAAAAGATGAGACTTTCTACTTACAGAGTGGTCTTATATCATTGTATTTTGGATATGATGATGATCTATCAAAGGCGGATATGACGGTTCTCAAACCAGGTGAAAAGTTTCATATCCCTGTTGGGTTGAGACATCAGATGGTTGCATTGAATGAGACTGAACTGTTTGAGTTCTCAACTCAACATTTTGATTCTGATAGTTATAGAGTTATAAAAGGTGATTGAACGATTTGAAGATTTAGTATTAGAATTTCCTAATCTCATACCAAATGAATGGTGTGATGTTATGGTAGATTGGTTTGAAGAGAATGAACATCTACAGCAAGATGGTAGGGTGAGTGATAATAGTGATGATCAAGAGATACAAACTCAATATAAAGTAGCAACACAATCTATAATTCCTTTTGAGTCTCCTGTTGCTCAGTTGATGTCAAAGATTTGTAATACTTGTTATGATAATTATCTCAGCATAGTCAAAGAAGCTCCTAACGAGTGTATATGTTTTAGAGATTATTCTATAAGAGTTTATAATAAACATGATGGTTTTTTTAAAACTCATGTTGATCAACACGCTGGGGGCACAGTAACTAGACTCTTTGCAATAATTTTATATTTAAATGATGTAAAAAAAGGTGGAGAAACTGAGTTCCCCACCTTTGATAAAAAGATAAAACCAGAGAAAGGAAAGGTCTTGATGTTCCCTTGTAATTACATGTACCCTCATGGAGGGAATATGCCAGAATCTGGTTCAAAGTATATTGCGACTGCCTTTGTTAATTTTGTATCTGAAGATAGTCTTCAACAGTTTTAAATTTATAATTACCAACCCACTTCATGTCAGCACAGGTGTAGGTTTGATATTTACCTTTTAAATGATCTGGGAATGGGATGGTATTGATTTTACCACCCTCTTTTTTTGCAACTAATTCTGCAACATGTTGGAATGATACTGGCGAACCAGTACCAATATCATAGATACCACTACCTGCAGTGTTGTTCATGACAATATTCACGACATCATCAACACATACAAAGTCTCTGAGGAACTTATTGGATCCCTTGAATAGATTGAGATCACCAGTCTCTCTAATCTCTTTTGTAAATTTACTTACGGGACTTGCTTGATTGCCTTTATGATCCTCTCCATCTCCATAGACGTTGAAGTATCTAAACCCTTGAACAAGGGAGAACTTATCAATATTATCTAAGACTGTGTAATCCACCTGCAACTTTGAGATTGCATACTGGTTCAGTGGATTATATGTCTTTGCTTTTTGATGAATACTTTGATTGCCATACACAGATGCAGACGATGCATACTTAATTGGAATCTGATATTCTATTGCTTTATTAAGCAGGGCACACGAGAATGCTACGTTATAGTGCCACAACTTCTGCAGATCCTTCTCTGTTGTAGAGGAGATAGCACCTTGATGTAGGATTAGATTGACTTTATCCCACTTATCAAAGTCGGTAAAAAGTCTCCAAGCATCCTCTTGGTCCACAAGAATTACTTCATCGTCAAGTCTCTCTGCAAAGCACTTGCCAATGAATCCTTTGGCACCAGTTAGAATTATCATATCGTTTTGTCCAATATTATATCAAATAAATAATATTACTGCAACAACTTTCAGGATATATCCCGATGGCTTTTGGATCTCTAGCAACTATCAAGCCAACTGCACTGAATAAGAACGAGGTTCTTTATACCGCACCCGCTGGTCAGTTGGTAGAAGGAAAAGTATATATTACTAATCGTAGCTCTTCAGAAATTAAGGTTCGTGTTGGTTTGTCCACTGGAGGAGAATCTGACTTCGACACCACGAAGGGATACGTTGTATTTAATAGAGTTATTCCCAGAGGGGAATATTTTGAGACAGATTCTGTATATTTTGGGGATGGACAGAGTGTTGTTGTACGCGCAAATCATACAGATGTAACCTTCACCCTGCTTGCTGCAGAGACTGAAAACAGAGAAGAAGGTGGATTCCTTGCTCAGGGAGTATCTGAGTCCATGAAGAGTAGCACATTGCTCTTTACGATTCCTACAAATTACAGACAGTTTAGAGGCAATCTGTTTGTTTGTAACAGAGGATCCTTTGATACTAAAGTAAGAGTTGGTCTTGGAACAACAGCAACAGATTATCTTGAGTACAACTACACTGTTCCTAGGGACACAACTCACTCAAGAACAGACATTAGAGCTGCTGGTGGAGATGTTGTTTATATAAGAAGTGATAGTTCTGATCAGAATTTAGTTAACTTTGTTTTAACTGGATATTATGAGAACTTTACTACATTCTCTGGAGACATCGGTGTTGCAGGCACGATGCAATCTCAGAGTGCATATGTAAAGAGTGCGGTATCTATTGGTATCACAAGTCCTGGATCTAATGCACTTAAAGTAATTGGTAATACTGAATTAGCTGGACTTGAGGTTTCTGATAACCTGACAGTGCAGGGTAATGCTAATGTTGCTGGTGTTGCTACCTTTGTTGGTACTGTAACCTTCCAGGGTGGTACAGTTAACACTGGTGTTGGTACTGAGAACGCAGTTGTTCTTGATGCTAACGTTAACTCTAACGTTACTCCTGGTACTACCAATACATTTGATCTTGGACAAGACTCTAAGAAGTGGAGATATGTTTATTGCGCGGATACGGTTATTGCTAATAACATTGATACCAGTAATGGTACTAGTGGTATTGCAACTCTTGGTCGTGTGGGTGCTGGAGCCACTCAAACTCAGGTTGTAATTGGTGCTGCAACCACTGCTATACTGGCAGGTGGTAATGTAGCAGCGAATGGTGACCTGATTGTCAAGGGTCAGATTGGTGTTGGTACAGTTACAACGCCTCAACTTAGAGGTAACACCACTACAAATAACCTTGAAGTATGGAACTCTTCACTCACTAGATGGATTCCTATTCAGGGTGTAGATACTACATATAGAAGTCTAAGTAATAACACCACAATTGAACCTTGGACAACTGTCTGGGCAGATACTTCTGGTGGTACATGGACTCTTACACTGCCACCAAGTCCATCTCAAGGAGATAGAATCAGAATTGCTGATGTCAGAAAGTCATTTGATTCTAATAACTTGACAGTTGGTAGAAATGGTAGTAATATCATGGGTGATGCTTCAGATATGATAGTCTCTACTGAAGGTGCATCATTCGAGTTAATATATTCCGACGCTACTCAGGGTTGGGTAATCTTCACGATCTAATATTAAGAACTATGCCTAAAAAATTTGAGGACGATGGTATCCATGCATCCTACGAAGTAGATCAAACTGAAGAGATTATTGTATTCTCTAAAGAAGACTGCTCTTATTGTTTGTATGTGGATAGACTTCTAAAGGAACTGAATTTAGAGTACACTAAACTTACTTTAGGAAAAGAATTTACCAAGGCGGATTTTTACAAAAAATTCGGCATGGATTCTACCTTCCCTAAGATTGAGATTGATGATGAAGTTATCGGCGGTGCTAGAGATACTGTTGAATGGTTAAAGGTAGCTCGATATCTTCCTGGTCATTGAGCAAGATCAAATAAAAATCCATCAATATACTTCCTAGCAAACTGCTTTGTATAATATGATTTTATGATTCCGTATGCTGGATCTGTGAATGATAAATGATGGTCATAACCTTTTTGAAAGATGTGAGCAGGATTCTGTTCACATTTTTTTGTGCATTCTTGATATCTTCTAAGATATAGATCTAACTTATCAATGTACTCGTCATAAAAATCTTGACGATCAGTCTTGATCCAGAGTTTTTTAGAGAAGTAAGTATCTAAATCATAAATTTTTGATTTATCTTTTGCTCTATCTTCTTGATCTCCAAGATATTTTTGAATATATTTGTCTGAATATTCTTTGCTTGCTTCTAGTGGGTGGAAGTCAATCGTACCAAAATATTTTACATTGCCACATTTTACATACTCTGTCCCAAAGACTGGGGCATCATATTGAAAGTCTGGATATATAACAAGAGATTCTGCAACAAACTTACCACGGATATGAAGTTCGCAAAGTCTTACTCGGCGTAGAGTCTCTGTTCTCCACACGTAAGATTTTATACAAGAGTTCTTGTCCTCTATAATAGGATTCAACCAATTAGGAAGAGCAACTGGAGTCAGGTTCTGATATAATTCAAATAACTTATTCCTAACTTCCATTATATAAGTTTAATAATAGATATTTATTATGAGAGTTTTAAGCATATTTGGTGGTGGTCATGACTCTTCTGCAACTTTTGTTGTTGATGGGAAGGTTGAAAGGTATTTAAAAGAAGAGAGATATACTGGAGTAAAGCATGATACCAATCACAATGCAATAATTAAAACTATCATTGAAAATGATCTGCTGAAGAATGTTGATTACATTTTAAATGTTAATCAATTGGAAGATAAAGAAGCACATCAATTGAATAATATTCTAAAATCTTTTGCACCTCAAGCAAGTTTTTTTGATCCGCCTTGGGAGCATCATCTATTTCATGCTTCAAATGCATTTTATAATAGTGGTTTTAATGAGGCTTTAGTTATTGTTATTGATGCTGCAGGATCTCGTTTGAGTTCTAAGTATCAGCAAACAGTAGAGTGTGAATCCGTTTATCATGTAAGTTATCCAAAAACTTTTAGAAAGTTATATAAGGGATACTGGTCTGATGGTGAGTTTAAAGATAAAGATATAAAAAGAACTTCTGGTAGATGTGTATATCAGATTAGGGACATTACCTCTGGGTGGGGAAATATTGGTAACCTATACAACACTGCCGCGTTAGCAATAGGACAAACCCTTCAGGATTGTGGTAAGGCAATGGGGTTATCTTCATATGGAAAACCTGTTCCTTGGATGGACTTGCTTGGTTTTGATATGATGACATGTATAAACAAATACTTTGAAGATAATTCGCAGTTTTTATCCGTATTGCATGGAGAGATTGATAACTATCATCTTGATATTACGAGAGATAATTATCAGAAGTATGCTGATTATTGCTATGAAGTTCAAAAGCAATGCAAGGACGCAACTATTGATCTAGTCAGAGAACATGTAGAGGCAACTGGAATAAAAAAAGTTTGCTTGAGTGGTGGGTATGCTATGAACATAGTGACCAACTATGATTTGATGCAAGAATTTCCAGACGTTGAATTCTTTTTTGAACCTCTTTGTAATGATGGAGGAATCTCAGTTGGTGCTGCCATGTATATGTACAGATCAGTA
>CEUM01136860.1_pt1 | contig 32413 bp, 22 predicted proteins | sample 356421 | NCBI WGS metagenome assembly CEUM01 (sample SAMEA2622716, study PRJEB7988) | marine metagenome | biome: marine biome (ENVO:00000447); feature: surface water layer (ENVO:00002042); material: "saline water (ENVO:00002010), including plankton (ENVO:xxxxxxxx)" | depth 5 m
GGTATTGGCTTTGCAAGCCTCATTTTCTCTGTTCATATGACAAGGAATTGGCCAACGATTACCCGAGGTCTTCTCGCCTTCGCAGTCGGAGCGTGTTTCGTCGGATTAGGGCATTGGGCACAACTTGCAGCAACGCCATGGGTCCAAGAATCAAGAGGGATGCCCAACGATGTTGTCTTCTGGCCTGCATTGATTGTTCTCGGCATTCCGGGACTCATTTGTGCTGTTCTCTATCGAATCGGTAAAGACGATGCCCGTCAACTCAAGTTGACTGGATTTGAAGCAGGTGTTCTTCCAGAAGGCATTAGCATCAAGTCGTGGGAAGCTGAAGAAAAAACAGTCGCCAACCATCCAATCGAGCAACTTTCCAACAAAGCATTGCTTGCTAGCCCACTTGTATTGGCGATGGTCTTTGGCCAACTCTGCGATGGATTTGCGACCATGGTCGGTATTGATTATTTCAATTACTCCGAGAAACATCCGCTCAGTGATGCTGTTATCCAATACGGTGGAAGCATCAGTGACAGCATTGGATGGGATGTTGAAGGTGCGTGGTTGTTTGCCATTGTCAAGGCGATTCTTGTTGGTACAATCACCTACATTTTCGTTGAAATGCGTGTTGAGAATCGACAGAAGCACCTCCGATTGTTGATCGTCCTCGCCGTCCTTATCGTTGGTCTTGCACCAGGTATTCGAGACATCGGACGATTGATGCTCGGTGTCTAAGCCCACGATGCCTTGAAGGCTTGAACCGAAGTGGTCGACACAGGTGGAAGCATATGGATCGACTACCGACGCGAGTAAACAAAGCCGATCCTGATTATTCTGCTCGTCGCGAGCACAATCTCGCCTTGATTGAAACGCTACGCGAACGTCTCGATCTTGTTCACCAAGGTGGTGGCGAGAAGTACGTTGAACGCCACCGAAGTCGCAACAAAATGCTCGCACGTGAGCGTATTGAACGTATCATCGATCCTGGAACAGCATTCCTCGAACTTTCACCACTTGCAGCATACGACCTCTACGATGGCCGTGCACACTCGGCAGGAATCGTCACTGGTATTGGCAGTGTGCATGGACGTGAAGTTCTCTTCGTTGCCAACGATGCAACGGTCAAAGGGGGTTCGTATTATCCAATGACGGTCAAGAAACACATCCGTGCACAAACGGTTGCCCACGAGAATCATCTTCCATGCGTCTACTTGGTCGATTCAGGTGGCGCATTCTTGCCCATGCAGGATGAAGTCTTCCCAGACATTGGTCACTTTGGACGTATCTTCAGAAATCAAGCACGCATGTCTGGTGATGGCATTCCTCAGGTTGCTGCTGTTTTGGGTTCATGCACAGCAGGTGGCGCTTACGTTCCTGCAATGAGCGATGAATCGATTATTGTCAAAGGGAATGGAACCATTTTCCTTGCAGGCCCTCCATTGGTCAAGGCTGCAACAGGCGAAGAGGTCACTGCTGAAGAGTTGGGTGGAGCTGAAGTCCACACCGTTCAATCCGGCGTTGCCGACCATTATGCTGAAGATGAATCCGAAGCATTGCGAATGGTTCGTAATGTCCTCGAAAACATCGGTCCGCGAGAACTTGCACCAGCAGCCATGCAAGAGTCAGAACCGCCTGCGCATGATGTGGACGACCTTCTCGGATTGATTCCAAGCGACAATCGAACGCCGATCGATGTTCGTGAAATTATCGCTCGAATCGTCGATGGTTCACGCTTCCATGAATTCAAATCACGCTATGGGACAACATTGGTTTGTGGTTTCGCCCACATTCATGGTCACAAGGTTGGAATTGTTGCAAACAATGGAATCCTCTTCTCAGAATCATCGCTCAAAGGCGCCCACTTTGTCGAGTTGTGTGGCCAACGTGGCATACCGCTCGTCTTCTTGCAGAACATTACTGGATTTATGGTCGGGAAAGCCTACGAAGCAGGTGGCATTGCCAAGGATGGTGCAAAACTTGTCACAGCAGTTTCATGCGTAAACGTTCCAAAGTTCACCGTTATCGTTGGAGGTTCACACGGAGCAGGAAACTACGGAATGTGTGGAAGAGCCTACGACCCTCGCTTCCTGTTCATGTGGCCAAACAGTCGAATTTCGGTCATGGGTGGCCCACAAGCAGCTGATGTTCTCAGCACGGTGAAGCAAGATCAGCGAGAACGAGAAGGCAAGCCTGCAATGGAAGGCGAAGAGTTGGACAACTTCCGTGCTCCAATCCTTGAGAAGTATGAACGAGAAGGTTCGCCTTACTATTCGACTGCCAGACTCTGGGACGATGGCATCATCGATCCTCGAGATACTCGAGACGTTCTCGGATTGTGTCTTGCCGCTTCAAGAAACGCTCCGTTACCCGATGGAAAGTATGGAATTTTTAGAATGTAAATTCCAATTGAAAATTTGAAAATGCAATTGAGGTTTTTGACATGAAAACGATGGAAAATCCACCACAAACGTCCTTGATCCAACTCACCATTGACGGCAGTTGTGCCCGCATCGAGTTGGCACGTGAGGACAAGTTCAATGCCCTCAATGTTGACATGATTACGGAATTGATCGAGGTTTTCGAGTGGACCAAGGAACGTAGTGCAGGCCACATCGATGCATTGGAAGATGCAAACGGCCAACCCTATCTGCGAACACTCGTGCTCTCCGGTCGAGGAAAGCACTTCTGTGCAGGGGCAGACATCAACATGATGCGTGATGCTGGCGCCAATACACCTGAGGAGAATCGAAAGGACAGCGAACGTCTCGACCGTCTCTTCAATGGACTATGGTCGCACCCATGCTTCACAATTGGAGCGATTCAAGGGGTTGCTCTCGGTGGTGGGGCGGGTCTTATCGCTTGCATGGATTACGTCGTAGCGACCGAAAATGTACGTATCGCCCTCTCAGAAGGTAAACTTGGCATTCTTCCTGCCGTCATTGGACCCTATGTCTATCGAAGAGTAGGCTCAGCGAACTTCCGACGCCTTGCCATGCAAGCAAGTCGAGTCAAAGCGGAAGAAGCCCTTCGTATTGGCTTCATTGAACGTGTTGTTGCAGACGTTGAAGCATTTGATGCTGAAATTGATTCCATCATCGCAGAAGTTCTCACAACGGGGCCAAGTGCTGCAACATTGGCCAAGGAGTTGACGCTTGGATTCGATCGATGGAGCGATGATGACGAATCACTGCGTCGATGGACACTTGATTTCACCAGTCGAATGCGAGGTTCAAGAGAAGGACAAGAAGGACTCTCATCCTTCCTTGAGAAGCGACCAGCGAATTGGAAACCTGAAGAATGAGGTGATGTGATGATTCAGCGTGTATTGGTTGCGAATCGTGGCGAAATCGCCTGTCGCATCCTCCGTGCATGCAGAGAAGCGGGTCTTTCGAGTGTTGCTGTGTATGCAGAAAACGATCGAGATGGCTTGTTCCGTGAACTTGCTGATGCATCGGTTCTGCTTGAAGGCGATTCGATTGCTGAGACATATCTCAACGGTGCTGCCATCATTCAAGCGGCTAAGGACAAGGGTGCTGATGCCATTCATCCAGGCTTTGGCTTCCTCTCCGAACGGGCTGAGTTTGCCCAAGCTGTCATGGATGCAGGATTGATTTGGATCGGTCCTTCTCCTCAAGCGATTGAACAGATGGGGGACAAGATGTCTGCACGTCAAATCATGAAGGCTGCTGGTGTTCCAGTCATTCCTGGGGTTGAAATCGAAGAAGAGGATGAAGCACTGGCAATGGAAGCCATTCGTAATGCAGCCAAAGAAACAGGCTACCCGCTCCTACTGAAAGCAACTGCAGGTGGTGGCGGGAAAGGGATGCGTGTAGTCAATTCGCCTGATGAATTGGAAAATGGTGCACAATCTGCTCGACGAGAAGCACTCGCAGCATTCGGTGATGGGCGCGTCTACGTTGAGAAACTCTTGATGAAGTCAAAGCACGTTGAAGTGCAAGTCCTCGCCGATACACATGGTCGTTGTATCCACTTGGGTGAACGCGAATGCAGTGTTCAGCGTCGACATCAGAAAGTCTTCGAAGAGGCGCCCTGTTCAACGATGACACCTTCGTTACGAGAACGAATGGGTCAAGCAGCCGTAGCTGCTGCAAAGGCCGTCGATTATGTCGGTGCAGGTACCGTCGAGTTCCTTCTTGCAGAAGATGAATCGTTTTACTTCCTTGAAATGAACACCCGAATTCAAGTCGAACATCCTGTGACTGAAATGGTCACAGGCGTGGATTTGGTACGCGAACAACTCAGAATTGCTGATGGCCAGCCTATGGCAGTTGACGAGCTGAATATTCGAGGGCATTCGATTGAAGTCCGTCTTTATGCCGAAGATGCAACCAACAACTTCCTGCCAGCGATTGGACCGCTTGCAGTCTTCCGTCCGCCTACAGGGCCTGGAATACGTCTCGATACGGGTGTTCGTGAAGGAGATGATGTAACACCTCATTACGATCCAATGTTGGCCAAACTAATCGTCTTCGCACCAACACGTGAAGAAGCATTGCAACGAATGCGCCGTGCCTTGGATGAATTTGTTGTTCTTGGAACGACCACAAACATTGGCTTCTTACGCGACCTTTGTGATGTTCCTGAAGTCATTTCAGGCGATACTTACACCTCGATGATCGACGATCTTTATCCAAACGGCTATCAATACACACCACGAACGGATGATCTCAATGTTGCTCTGATGACGGCAGCGGTTGCTGAAACGACGGGTATGCATCGTACCACCATCGCATCCTCACAGGGGCCAGCAGGCATTGCTGGTCCATTCCAAACGCTCAACAGGAGGTATCCCTGATGCAGCATGAATTCCGATATGGTGGGGAAACATACGACGTTCTTCTCGAACGTACACCAAAAATCTGGACCTTTGCCAATCATTGTGCACATCCACGCGAAGACGGACGAATTCGAATCTACTTCGAAGATGGAACAAAAGCATGGGCCCATGTAGCCAAAGTCGGCGATGTATGGTGGGTGCACCATTCTGGACGAATCTATACCATGGAACGAATCGAAGCAGGTGCAAGCAATGATGAACATCATGGAGGTTTGGTTGCACCAATGCCTGGTGTTGTTCTCGAAGTCCTCGTAACTGCAGGAGAATCCGTTGAAGCAGGACAAACACTGATGATTCTCGAAGCGATGAAGATGGAACACCGAATCGTAGCATCTGAGGATGGAATCGTCAATGCAGTCCACTTCAATGCAGGTGATCGAGTCGAACAGGGAACGAATTTACTCGATGTTGAAGCGACGGAATAATCAGTTCCATCGCCCATCTTCGATGATTGAATCGGCATCAACATCATGTGCGTAGAGATACGTCCATGCCCATACCATCCCTTGTTTAGTTTGGACTTGAACAATCGTTCGTTCGTAGAAATTGTCCTGATGTTCAAAGCCTCGGAATCCCTCAATACCATCGGTTCGTTCAAGACATTGCTCAGCATCATGCATTTCAATCAACTCACCATGAACGATTCCATCGCCCAATTTCATACCAGGAAACGAACCAAGATGATGCAGTTGTCCCGTTGTCCATCCTTGCATCGAGGAAAGGACAAATGGCTCGAGTTGATTGAAACGACCTTGTCCAGACATGAGGGTTCCATAGACAAAGAGATGCTTGATCGTCGGTTGGTCGAACGAATGCTGCAATGCTTGTTCGAGGCCGAATGTGGGCAAGTCTCGATGTTGCAAACCATCATGAATCAATTGTCGGTATGCATCCGTTGGTTGCACAACGTGAGGCTTTTGTCGATGCGTACAAACAACGAATGTTGTCGCTTTTTGCAACGTTCCATCGCTCCCAAGAACAAGCACCTCCTTTTGTTCGTAATACTTCGGAGCACCTTCCTTGCGAACCAGTGTAGCCCACGCTTCCTCATCAACATCAAACAGGACACCAGGTGTTGCATGAGCGTCATTGATTGGAACGACGTCTGCAGCCCCACCCTCTCGACCTGAGGAATAATAGTGGAACTTGAGATGATGTCCAACAAGCCAAGCAGGCTCTCGTTCCTGTAATCCTTCTGGATTTGTATTGTGCTTTTTACAAAACTTCACCCAATCGTCCCAGTCAAGATTCGATCCATAGCCAAAATAAAGACGATTTTGTGTCATTTTGTTCCGCTCCTGAGAGCAGTACTTGTTTAGTATTTATTAACACTACCATTGACAAGGTTCGAGAATCTCTTGCCCTTGCATATAGGATTGCAAAACATCAGGAATTCGAACCCGTCCATCAGCAAGTTGATTTTGCTCGATAATGGCGACCAGTGCTCGAGATGTTGCAACCGCTGTGGAGTTGAGCGTGTGAACCATCGGTTGATTTGGATGGCCGGGTGTTCCATATCGAATCTCCAATCGATTCGCTTGATAATCGGTACAATTTGAACATGAAACGATTTCCTTGAAGGCCTTTGCACCAGGTAACCAAGCTTCAAGATCGTACTTTCGTGCTGCAACCGTGCCCATATCACCGGTACAGATGTTGACCACTTCGTAATGCAAGCCTAATGTATCCCAAAGGTCGACGCAATTCTGGAGTAGTTCCTCGTGCAATTCCCACGATGTCTCAGGCGTTGCAATGATGATTTGCTCGACTTTGGTGAATTGATGGACGCGCCAAATTCCACGATCGGATTGACCATGCGCGCCCACTTCTCTGCGGAAACAGGATGAAACACCAACGATTTTCAATGGAAGAAGCTCCTCAGGAATCGTTTCTTGCATGTACATGGCAGTAAGAGGATGCTCTGAAGTCGCAATCATGTAGTATCCATCTGGATCGATTCCATACATGACCGTCTCGAAATCAGAAAGATCGGTCACACCTTCATACGCAGCCCGATTCATCATCACTGGAGGCTGAACGAAGGTAAATCCACGCTGTTGAATGAAATCCACTGCATAGGCTTGCAAGGCCATTTCCAAACGAGCAAGATCGCCCTTGAGGAAGTAGAATCGACTACCCGTAATCTTGGCAGCACGTTCCAAATCAACCCATTTATTCTCATCGATCAATTCGTTATGGGTCTTCGGTTCAAAATCAAAAGAAGGCTTCTCGCCATGCAGGGAATGCTTCGTATTGCCCGATTCATCATCACCCGAAGGAACGTCAGGATGCAAGATGTTTGGAATCGACATACGGATTGTATCTCGTTCTGAAAGAAGCGCATCGGTCTTCTTCTCCATCTCTGAAATTTGCTCACCAAGATTCGCAACTTCGGAAAGAATACGTTGTGCTTCGGCTTCATCACCGGACTTCTTTGCAGCGCCAATACCACGAGCAGCCTCATTCTTCTTCCTTCGCAATTCATTGGTTTCACGAAGCATCAGTTTCCACTGCGTATCGAGTTCAATCACTTTGTCGATGTTATCGTGAGGGATGCCACGACGGTCGTGGTCGGCACGTATTTTGTCGACCTCTTCTCGGAACAAATGAATATCAAGCATTGTCAATCACCCCTCAAAAACTGATGTTAAACTGGAACATCGCCATACCAATCGTGAACAAGCCACCAACAATGTAGCCAAGAATCGCTCCACCATTGAGCAATGGTAATCCTGCTTGAGCCTGCCCTTTTCCAACATAATACATCAGAATCGAATAACCGATAAGACTGCCAACGAGGGTCGTCATCGCCATAATCAGGCCATTATCGCCACTGATGTATTGCAGTGTTGAGAGAACGAGCATGCCTGGGAAGATAACATCACCAAGGCCCATGAGCATCGCATCGTTGCTCTTGGCAACAACACGCTCACGTGGAACTTCTCGCACAACCTTATCGACTTCTTCCTCCACATCATGCACCGTGGTTCGTTCTGTACGCATCGAGTAATCAGAATCCTGTGGTGCGACGAGCAGAATTGGAAGGTTGAGATTCATCATCGTATCAGCAAGATCGAGCATGTGTTTGGATTTGTACACCGCCCACGCATCATACACCGCAGCTGCAATCATGAAGACCATAATCAGCGTTGGAACAAAGGAAACGCCGAGCATCACGATGACACCGCTTCCAACGAGTATTCCAACCGTGTTGACCACATACCATTCACTGTGGACGTAAAGTAAAATCATTAACAAGAGGCTGAAAAGAAGGCCAATGATGGTTGGAATATCTTCGATGACAAGGCCACCAACGAGGAACATCGAGGAATCAACAACACCAGACGATGTTGCATACGAGGATGCAACCATTTGCGCATCATCGCCAAGATAACTGGATGTGATCACAGTTGCATAGAAATGAATCGTCTCATCTTCTATGTCTTGGACCGTTTCACCGAATGTTACAGCAACGTCCTCGCCTTCAGGGACATCGATAATCAAGCGTTGAACCATGGATGCACTGTACAGCAGACGAGCATCTTCATCGGTTGTAATCAACAGTTCAGTGTAGCCTGAAGCATCGATGTCTGTTAAGCGAACATCACGAATGCCAGAAGCAAAATTGTAGAGGCTTACTGCAGATTCAACTTCAAAGACTTCACTCGCAAGTGGTGAATACGACCAAGCGAACACATCTCCATCATCTGTTCCAAGGACAATGAGTTGTTCTCCTTCTGTTGCCGTATCCATCGTCACATCAGCAACGTTCGAATAGCCTACATCGAGAGCCGAGAATCCTGCTTCCGAATCAGCATCAATGAGCATTTGCACTGCTTCGTAATCATCTTGGCCGATAGGATTGACGCCAGACGTTGTCTCATTGAGTAGGACAACACCCGCATAGTTTTCACTGACAAGCAACAAATGCGTTTCATCGAGGAGTTCTGCTTCAACGAGGGCATCGACAATTTCCATTTCAGAGGGCAATTGCCATGTAGCCTGCTTCGTCATCACACCGTTCTCAAATGTGTTGTATCGATGCAATCGATCTGCAGCGTCAACAATGTACAAGGCATCCTCTGTTTTTGTGGCAAGAATGCAACCCGCTTCCATAATCGGGACTGCATCGCCTTCACTGTTGAATTCGAAACAACTGTATGAGGATTCAACGGTTCCATCCGAAAGTGAGAGTGTGTAAATCAATGCACCATTGTTGATGGTGACGGATGTTGGACCGGGCACAACGACGAGTTCTGAAAATTCATACGTGACGTTTCCATGAGGGATATCTGTAGCCCAGAGTGGTTCTTCACTTCCCCATTGCATCAAGCGAATGGTATTGATAAGTTCTCCACTCTCATTGCTTCGAATTGAATCAAGATATTGATCCATTCCAATCTCTGTTAGATAGGCCGCATCGATGTCATCTGTGGCTTCGTACTCGAATGGCGTAACGCTATCATCCACTATTATCTGATGTGCGAGTGGAATGCTTGCATAGAGCAGTGCAATGAAGAGAATCCCCATAATTCCGTACTTAATGACCCATTCTTTCTTGTATTTTGCAAGGAGCAAAATAGCTGCAGTGAAAATAAAAATCATGATCAATTCAAGAGCGATAAAGCGCAATTGCGATGCCCCTGCTTCACCAAATGCTTGCAATCCTGCCTTATCGTACCAAGGACGAATGTAGATTGCGAGGAAAATGGTGGCAACGAACATACCAGCCATCCCAATCATCGATGGGAGTTGGCGGCGAAAGTCTCCTCCGACGTCGCTCATAGCACCTCCAGACATGAACCACATTTGAGCGCATCGACGTTTATCAGAACAATCGTCGCATCGCTACACCTATGAGAAGCAGCCACAAGGCATGGGCGAGGTCGATGTCGTCCAACATCCGTCAATGGCTTGCTGAAAGCAAGAAGCGAGGCATGGAGCTTGGACTTGAACGCGTATTTTCGGCCCATCAAGCATTGCTTCAATCCCCTTATCAGAGCAACATTCTCCATGTTGCAGGAAGCAATGGAAAGGGAACGCTTTGTGCAACGCTTGCAGTCCATCTGCATCATCTGGGAAAATCAACGGTGATGTTTACGTCACCACATCTCGTTCGCGTTGAGGAACGTATTCGCATCAACGGTCGGCCGATTGATGCACGAGCATTTGATCAGTGCTTGCTGCAAATACAAGCGATCGAGGTAGAATTGAATCTCAAACTAACGTTTTTTGAAATTACATTCCTTGTCGCCTGTCTTGCTGCTCATCGGGAGCAAGCATCCTTTTTCATCGTCGAAACAGGATTGGGAGGACGCTATGATGCAACGCGTATCCTTCCAGCAGATGCTGCAGTCATCACATCACTCAGTCTCGAGCATCGAGATATTCTCGGTAATACATTGGCTGAAATATCGGCTGAAAAAGCAGCGATTGCTCGACCAGGAAAACCATTGATCGTTCGACAAATCCATGATGAAGATGCGATTTCAGCCATCGAATTCGAAGCAATGAATGCAGGAAGGAGTGCGTTCGGTGAAGCAGTTGGCCCTGCACATCTTAATTGGGTCGACATACCAGAAGAAGCCTCGTTTCAACAAGAAGCTCTGCTTCTTGCAAAGGAAGTCGTTGGATGGTTCAATCTCAAGACGGATGGTCTCGAAGCTTCCGTTCGTAGCCTAAGATGGCCGGGACGATTTCAAGAGCTTCCAACAGCATGGGATGCATCGATGCTTGTTGATGCAGCGCATAACCCCAGTGGGCTTGCACGAATACTCCCTCAACTCAAGAATCGAATTGAACAACATCCAACCTGGACACTTGTGTTTGGATGCACACCACAACACGATTTGGATGCATTTAGTCAACCATTGATCAATCTCTGTCACACATATCCTCCACAACACATCGTGCTCACCAAACCACAGCATGGGCGATATCCTGGCGTTCCAATCGATGCATTGCAGGAACTTGAGTGGCCCAAAGGGTGTGAAGTCCATGCATGTGAGGATGCAGAAGCATCCTATCGATTCTTGACAGAACGACGTCCTGCATTCACAATCGTCATCGGTTCGCTCTATCTCATTGGTGAAATGTACGAAACAATGGGATTGTGGAGTTCAGAATTCATGGAATTGTTCCCTGCAAAGGCTCAAAGGGATGAAGCCTAACCCCGAGATGGTCAAGATGGGTTCAAAGTGGGATATACGATTCCTTGAATTGGCAAATCACATCAGTTTGTGGAGCAAAGACCCATCAACAAAAGTCGGATGCGTTGTCGTCGGTGCAGACCGAGAAATACGTTCGACAGGTTTCAATGGATTTCCACGAGGCATTGAAGATTCAGAAGATCGTTTAGCCGATCGGGAAGAAAAGTATCCATTGATTTGTCACGCGGAAGAGAATGCGATTATGCATGCAGCCCGTGTAGGTGTTTCACTCAAGGATTGTACAGCCTACGTCACATGGCCCCCTTGTACACGATGCGCTCGTTCATTGATTCAAGCAGGTATCGTCGAAGTGGTCTATGCTGGATCTGACAACATTCCCGAACGATGGGTAGAGGATTTCACTCGCTCAACCAACATGATGAAGGAAGCAGGAATTAAACTACGCAACGTAGAATTCGAGTAATTAGCCCCAAAAGCGACGTGTTCGAGCGTATTCAATTTCTGCATGATGAATCGATTGCAGTAGACTGTCGATATTGTTGTTGTGACCTTTGCGCAGAATTCGCTGTGCTGTGGCTTCACCAACACCTCGTGCCATTAGGCAAACGATGGCATGGAAGCCATGCGTTTTGACCAGCGATGCATTACGAATCATGCGATTTCGATCGCTTTCTTCTTCTGAGGCAACCCATCCTTCGAGCATTTTTTCAAGTCCTTCTCGAGCACAAACCAGCATCAATCCTTGACATGAAATGCATGCATGTGGGTCTTTGAGTTCAGGATATCGTTCGACTCGGAATCTCCGAATGGTACGACATTTGAGGCAACATAACACCGCTCGTTCATTCATCAACCGAATACGAAGTCGTGCCCGTACAGCTTCATTGTCCCAATTTGGAAGCAAGAGGTCGCGTTGACTCCGGTCGGACAATCCAAGTGGCCCAGCAGGGGTGACTACCACGTTGAGAAGTCCCGATTGAATGCCTCGTAAGACATCTTTTGCACCAGCAATGTCCATGCGTTCATCGTAGAGTTTGTTGAGAACTTCCTCGAGAACAATCGTTCCTCGATAGCGTCGAACGAGGGCAGCAAGGTTGATTTTTCGAGGATCAACGCCATGTTGTAGAATACCGAACGTCTTGGCGACTTGAGCAAATCGCCATCGAACTTGACGTGAATTTGGCAGTGTAACCGAGAGAAGCCCTTCGATACCGTCAGCAGGTAGTTCATTCAACCATCCAAGAACATCCTCAGGTTGCATCTCTGCTCCAGTGAGATGAATTCGGGTTGCTTCCACCATCAATCCACCCCATCGCCCAGTACGTGTTGATGCCATAGCAAGCAAAAGATGGCCAATGGTCTCGTTGATGAGCGTACCTTGACACATGTTGATGACGAGTGCTTCAGAACGCTGTTCGATGGTTATCGTTTGTTGATCCGGAAGCGATTGTGTTGCATCGATGTGTCGCGTGATCGTATCAGCAAGCAAACCAATCGCTTCCCCATCGAGCGGATACGATGTGAGTGGATGACCATCATGTGCAAGGAGGCCAGCAACGTCAATCTCCTCGTTTTCTTCTGCTTCAATGAGACCAAAATCCTCGGCAATCAATCGACGAAGCCGTCCAATGTTACGAGCAACAACTGCTGGCACAGGTGGAAGTTCGCCAACCCATGTCGGCGCTTCTCCTTGGATGGATACAGGAGCAACGAGGACTTCGCTTTGTTCAGGGTCAGCATCAACAATCGTCCAGGTCCGTCCTGCCATAACGAATTGACGTACTCGCCCATCCTCTTCCTCACCGCTTCCATTGAGTTCCAGAACAAAGGCTTCGTCGACATTTCCGATGGTTCGTCGTGTGACAACATCACGAACTCGATAGGATTGTTTGTCAGGAATCATCGAGAGATGGTGCTCGACCCATTTTCGTGTTCGTCCTGCTGAAGCAAACCAACCATCCTTGAATTGTCGTGGAACAGGCATCCGCATCCCTTTGTATTCCACAGGAATGTCCTCATCAGCAACATCGTAGCGTGGCAATTCATCTGGCCATTGCTCACCATCAGGGATGGCTTCTTTTGCAGCGATGTAGAGGTGTTTTGGCCAACGATACCAAGGCGTTTCATTCGGTTGAATGGAGTAGCGAAGCAACCAGCGATCGGCTAAGACGGCGAGGACGTTCTCAGTGTCTTTCCGAGTCCAATCTTCAAACTGTTCGGTTTGTGAAAAAATTTCATGCACATCATCGATTCGAACGACCTTGAAACTATGCGCCATGAGCATGATTTGGTTTGCAGCAATGCTGTAAGGGCGATTCCTCCATACCACATCTTCGATGAAACCAAGGTGGGAACGATGAGCGATGACTGCCGATTCAGCAATACCATCGGTTTCCCAAGCAAGGAGGTGACCACGTCCGATTCCACCTATACGATGGTCAGCTCGACCAACACGTTGGAGCATCCGGTCAACCGACCGTGGACTTTCAAGTTGGACGATTTTTCGTATTGAACCAACATCGATACCAAGTTCAAGACTTGAAGTACAAATCAGTGCATGCAATGCGCCATTGCGTATGTTTGCTTCCATTTCTTGGCGAGTTTCTGCCGCAAGACTGCCATGATGCACACCGATGTTGAGTTGTGGTGCCATCGATTGTAAGCGTTGAGCAACCGTTTCTGCAGCATTTCGACTATTGACAAAAACAAGACAAGGCGGGTCGTTCTCAACAAGTTCACTCAACAGACGGAAGGTTGCATGCGCTCGAGGTGAGAGGCGCATTTCCATTGCACCAATCTCATCCTCTGCGAGTGGAGGTGCTGTTTCAACCGTGAGAACGGTTGACCGTTCAGCAGGTGCAATAATGGGTTGACAGGATTCATTCGAAATCCATGCTGCAACTTGATCTGGATTTCCTACAGTTGCAGAAAGACCGACTTTTTGCAAGGTTCGGCCACAGAGCGCTTCGAGACGTTGCAATCCGAGCCGTAACTGCCATCCACGCTCACTTCCTGCTAAATCATGAACTTCATCGATAATGACTGCTTGAACCGATGAAAGCATGGCCCGTAAACGATGCCCTGTGAACATCAGTTGGAAGGTTTCAGGTGTGGTGACAAGCAGATGTGGCGGTCGTCGAACCTGTTTGGAGCGTTCATTCGTCGGCGTATCACCATGACGAAGGGCGAATCGTAAGCCCAATGCTTCACTCAATTCAGCAAGTCGCCGATCAACATCTCGATTGAGTGCACGTAATGGTGTGATGTAGAGGATTGACAATGGTTTCCATTCTTCGACTTTGCATCGATGAAGCAGTGGAAGAACAGCAGCAAGCGTCTTTCCTGAGCCAGTCGGAGCGATCAACAGCCGTTCCTTACCATCGATCAATTGTGGTAGTGCTTGCTCTTGCACGGGAGTAGGATTCCATCCACGTTCGGAAAGAAAAGATTGCAGTTGAGGATGAAGCCGCGAAAAGACATCCGACATACTCTCCCCACCCCCGCGGAGTATTCTGTCTGCCCACCCTTCTTGAGGATTTGTCATTCAAGGAGACTCAGTCATCGTCCTCTTCATCGTAGTCATCATCGTCGTAGTCGTCATCATCGTCGTCTTCCCAATCCATTTCTTCATCTTCGCCAAAGGCGCCATCACCAAGGTCGATGGCAGTTCGGCTGGCAATGGTTGCAACACCGATGAGAATGAAGATGGTAAGAACGGCGAAAATCCATGCGAGCGGTTGTTCACGAGGTGAATCCAACCAACCAAGATACTGACCATATGCAATGTTGATGTCGTGTTCGGCGGTATTGTCGTTGTCGTTGACTTCAACCAGAACGTTTCCATAATCGACTTCAACACGGACTCGATCAACATCCTCAACTTCCCAATTGACAGTCACTGGAATGGATTCTCCTCCCTCGATACCGACGATGGCTTTGACATCGAACGGATCTTCAGAATCGCCTGCAAAGAATGCAACCTTGAATTGTGAGGTTGTTGGTCCTCCGTTGTTTATGACCGTTGCAGTGATTTCAACATCGCTTCCCGGAGAGACGTGGTCATCGGATACGGAAATCGATTTGATCCGTAGTTCAGGGCCGACTGCGCCCAGTCGTACCCATTGGCGCTCGAAATCGGTATCATCGAAAGCCAATTCGGGGATTGGACTGGCTTCCGAGTTGGATACAACTGGGAATTGATTACCAGCAGCATCCCAACCCGTCATGTAGAATCCAACGAAGTCACCTGCCTGTGGAACGATGGTTCCACCAGCGGTAATGTCGACTTCACCTGTCCAGTAGACCGTCTGTCCTTCTTGTTGCATTCCTAGCAACGCTGAGCCAGCACCGATGGTGATGGTACGGGTTTGGTCGCGCATGACCCAATGAATCATCTGTTCAGAACCAGTCAAGTCAGCATCTTCAGAACCTTGGAATTCAACGTAGATTGAACTCAGATCGTTGGAAGGCGAAACATCGATGACATTCAATGGAGCCATTCTTCGAACCACACGTGGTGCAGCATCGTCAACGATGACCCGCAATGTTGTGGAAACCAGTGTTCCTGTCATGTCTTCACCTCGGCCGGGGATGTTTGTGATTGAAATCAAACACGTGCGGGTTGGTGAGGATTGCAATGTCTTGGCAGAATCGAGTGGAACTTCGATGAGATATTCTCCGTCATCGGTTAAGGAACCATCACTCCAGAGCTTTTCCCCATCAAAGACCTCGACCAAAATACCAACGTCACGAGGTGCTGGAACGTTGCTACCTTCGTATACAACACGTCCACTGAAGGCTAAGCGGTCGTCCTTACGAACCCGTGTTCCATCAGCCACAGGACCAGTTCGAGGTTCGCTAATGTCTTCGACCATGTAATCGGTTGGTGAGAGCGTGAAGTCATTCTCAACTCGGAAGGTATGCTCAAGGATCAACAGTTCACTGTCTTCCATAGAGCCACGTTCTTTGAACAAGAGGGCAAGGTCGCCCATTTCCTCATCAGGCCAATCCCAGGCAAAGACAAAGTCGTAGGTGACAATAATCCATGGCAGACCCGATTCGTTGGTCGTCTCACGCATCGATGATGATGGGAGGAGATGGATGTAGGAACTCTCACTCCAGAAGGTGTTGTTCAATCCAGAATAGGAGATTCGCTGAGCATCTCGGCTCGGGTTTGGACCTTCAAAGTCGAAGACCAATGAAATGTGTTCAAAGTCAATCGCCGTGTTCTCATCGATGAAGCCCACTGTAATCGATTGTTCAAGACCTGCGAAGACAGGTTCATCATCGCTGTGTCCAACCCATTCAAGTCCCGTGAAGATGGCTGCAGCATCTTTTCGAGTTTGGAACGTAGCATCATCGAAATTGAAGCCAGGTCCAGATTGAAGGTTGTACAACGTTCCTTCATCGTCGTATTGTGTGAAGAAGACGGGGTTGCCCGCTTGATCGCCTCCAGTCCAATAATACGAAACTCGGCCCATGTTTGGATTACGGGAATGGTCGATGGTGGTCATGAACCACTTGGTTTTGCTCGAACTCATGTTGGTGACTTGCTTTGCTACGTACTCTGAATCGTCGGCGATTCCATTTCGATTGAGGTCATGATCGGCTTCAACCCAGTAGTTGAGTGTCAACTCCATCGGAACACCGATTTCATCGTGCACAAGAATACGGACATCTTGTTGGTTCACACCAGCTTCGTACGAACCGTCTTCGGGTAACACCGCCTTCCGTTCTGGAGGCGTAGCATCGACACGGAAGGTACGCGACCAATCCGAATTCGGGTCCATGACATGCGTAGGATTACGCTCATTGTACGTCTGAACTTCGTAATTCAAGCCATCAGGAACGTCGATGTTTGGTGTGACAACACTGATGAAGAATGAACCATTGTTGTTGGTCGTATCTCGGGCAGTTGATTCCACCCATCCATTACGGGAAACACGGACGTCAAACGCACTGTCGAGCGGTGCATCGTCTGAATCCATAAACCACATGGCGCCTTGGAAGTGAAGTGTTTCACCTGCGGCAACCCATGCATTGTTTGGAACATCGTCGCGAACAAGGTCGCCTTCATTATCCCGAACCTTCATCCAACCAAGTCCGAACGTGCGGTTGACACGAAGTCCTTCATCACTGATCAAATCGAGTGGAGCAAATCCTGCCGATCCACTATCATCGAGACAACCCGTCTTGAAACGAACATTGTTCTGATCAGGGAAATCACTCGTAATCCGGAACAACCAATGGATTTCGAGGATGCTGTTGTTGAGTGTTGAGTAGGAATTGCCGTCCATGACAACATAGCCATCCGGATCGTTTGGCGACGGGAAGACGTCACCATCTTGCCAGAACATGGTCGGATTGGAGGCGGTTGATGCGGTCATGAGCGTCAATGTAGCCTCTCGAATCTTGGTCGCACTTTCACCGACAATGTGTCGCGTAACGACTTCGTACGGCTCGGTTCGCTCATGGAGGATTTCTCCTTCAGGAATGGTAATTTCCAGATTGACGGTTTGAATCGTGTAAGTGACGCTGAACGATGTAAGCGTGAGAATTCCACTGCTTTCGGAGGTCAAATCGATTGGGATATCGACGAATCCAGCACCGGTGTCTGGGATACGATCGTTGAACCCTTTGACGATTGCATTCGTGGCACCGACGGCATTAATGGTCTTGGTACCGACCAACGGTCCGTTTTCTTTCCAGCCAACAGTTGGCTGGAGTGGAGGGTTGAAGTTCGCCGGTATCGGGGTAGGCGCATGAATTTCGAAACCAGGGTTTTCTGGAGCATTGCTGTGCAGTGCGACTTGGATGTCTTCCAACACAGGCGTGTAGGCTGAATTGCTCGTTGAGAATGAGACCCGGAGACAGAGGTAGCCATAGCTTGGTGTTGTGAATGCCTTGGTCAAGCCACTTTGTCCAAACGTTGTCAATCCACTGCTGCATAGGCTTGAGGTGCTACCGCCAAGTTGGACAGTGAGCGACGTTCCTGCAGGAATTGTTGCGTTGTAATCGATTGTAGCAGCGACATAAGACGGGAATGGGTTGTTGTAGTTGGAGCGGATGTAGAAATTACCGCTTGTGAAGAAGTTGGTTGTATACTGAATCGTTACCTGATCGAGAATTGGTGTAGCGGTCGATGTTCCTGTCAACGTCGCTCGCCACGTAATCTTGTTTCCGCTGTTTGTGAAGGTCTTGGTTGAACCGACTGTGATCGATTTCCATGTCACACCATCATCGTTCGACACTTCGACTGAAATGGATGTTCCTGAAGGCATGTAGCCAATCGCACTTTCCAGTTTGATTTGATCGACCGCTCGAGTCGCCGTTGTTGTTTGACCGTAAATTGTGGTCGAGGTCGTCGACGGTGTCCGACTGTCGGTCACCGAACCATCGCCGTACATGTGGATCTTTCTGGACACTGAATTGCAGTAGGATGTGTGATAGCAGGAATAGTAGATTTTTCCTTCATCGTCGAATTGTGTAATTCCATAATGGCCACCATTTGGCATCTCTTGAACACCCATCTTGTCGAGTGAGAAACCGTTCATGTTGAAGTGGTGGTGACGCGATCCCTGGACGTTGTATTCGTTGAGGATAATACGTGGAAGGTCAACGACCAAGCCAGTGTTTGGATTGCCTGCTGTTGAGGTCGTCTTGTAATTATAATCTGCAGCCGAACCAATGGACCAAGTTGAATTGATCGAACGAGGGTTGCTTGGATTGACTTCCATCAAATATCGATTGTAAGTTGGATAGGTCGACTGGTCGTAGTAACTCACGTACATTCTTCCCGTATCGTCATCGAAGTCAACGCCTGTGAGGTAGTAAGGATAGCCGTAGTTGTAGTAGGTTGAGCATTGCCATTGGGTCTTGGCTGCATTGAGCGTCCACTTGGTCAGGTAGTAGTAGGAATAGGAAACGGTCCAGATGTTGCCGTTTGGATCGACGGCAGCATCGTACCAGTAACTCGAGACTTGCGACGTACAACCAGACGTGCTGAGACTGGCAGTACCGAGTAATGCACCGGTTGTTGCATTGAATCGCTGAATGCTCGGGGCGGAATACATCGAGGTGCTCGAATAACGCGTTGCATGGATTTCATGCTCGGAAACAGGAACGACGATGCCTCGATAGTTCCAACTTGCACTGGAAGAAACCGATAGGTCAGGGAATTGCTTGGTGACGCTGTTGTAGCCTTGATCGCCAAGCGCAACGAATTGTCCTGTGGAGTTGATGGTTGCAGAATTCGTGTTGGAGAGGTCATTCGTTGAACGGAAATTCACGACATTGTTCGTTGGATTGCCCTTGAGACCAATCTCGCCGTTTGCAGTTTCCAGATTGGTTCGTGTACCGTATTGGAAACTACCCGTCTGCTTGCTTGACCATTGGCCACTTCCGACACCACCGAAATCGTTGTTGGTGGTGAAATTGCTCCATGTTGTGGTGCTCGCTTCACCCAAGAAATTGAATTGAGCAGACGTAACTTCTGCTCCGTATGGGAATGTGATGACACCAGCGGATCCATTTCCTTGGCCACTGAAGGTCTTGCTATAGGATGTAGCGCCTCCTTTGAATTGCGTTTCTGTCGTCGCAGAAGAGGCAAGTGGTGCCATGACGGAGATAAAGAAAAGAAGGACGAGGAAAACGGCTTTTCGCATAGTGTACACATCCACTATCTCTCACTATTTGCACATAGCATATCAACGCATCGACGAACGGTCAGAAAACAGTTCGCCGTAATCGTCTTGAAGAACATCGTTCTTAGGTACAATCGAGGGGCGAACATGGCAGGTCTATTTTCACGATGGTGGGCGGCACAGCACGGTCGACAATATTCGATTCTTGCAACGCTTTTTGGTGCGTTTTTGGTCCTCTTCCTTGTGGGTCTGTTTCAACTTCTGTTCCTCCAAGAATCTGAAGAGTGGGGAGAGTACACCGGTTTAGCGATTGGCATACTCGTTGCTGCGGCAACGGGCTTGATTTTTGTAACACCAGAATTTTTGGTTTTCAAGGGACACGTTGCAACGCTCGATGAACTCTATGAGATTCAAAGTACAGCTGAACTCAAACGCCGACGTTCCGAAGGAGACCGCTCAGCAGCAGCATTGGGAGCAGGCCATCAAGAGCGATGGAACGCCTTTCTTCAAGAACGTGGAATGCGACGTTAAGCCGGTGGCGATCGCTTGCAACCTTCCAGTTCGACCAAACTTCTCTTTCGAGAAATATTGCTCGCTGGTGGAATGATCGTTGTTCTCATTGCCGCCTTGTATGCGCACACACAATCGATGCCACCGCTTGTTGTCGTCGAATCGTCAAGCATGGTTCATGAAAGCGAAGGTGAAGTTGGAAGCATCGATGCTGGTGACCTCATCCTCGTGCACAAATCATCGTTTGAAAACATCGTGACGTTTGCTGAAGCAACCGATTCATCGAATCCTTATTTCGGTCACGAATCTCACGGAATGGAAGGCGATGTGGTCATCTACAAGAAGAATGGAGAATCATCGTCGACGCCGATTATTCATCGAGCAATTCTACGTGTTGTTCCAAATGAAGCATACTCAGCATCGTCGAATAACACCTGTCCAAATGGGGGTGTTTTCGATTCTGAATGGAGCATCAATGGTACACGCGGCGCTTGCATTCTTACCTGGGATGTACCTGGAACCAATGTTGTTGACCAAAGCACCATCACCATCTCGTTTGATGGCATCGATGCAGCATACTACGATTGCAAGCGTTTTGCACATGCAGGAGTTGAAGCACATTTGGTCATTCACGAATGGACGCCTGAGCATGCTGGATTGTTGACCTTGGGCGATGCGAACAAGTGTTCAGTCGATCAGGGTGCAGGTGCTGTCAATGGGTCCTCAGGTCTTCGTTCCGTCCATGGGGCAACGATTGGACCTGTCCAAGAGAGTTGGCTCGTTGGACGAGCGGGTGGTGAAATTCCATGGCTTGGAGCGGTCAAGCTCATGGTCAGCGGTACAGGGCCTGGTTTGGAATATGTTCCAAGTTCTTCGATCATGTATCTCTTCGTCTGTATTGGAGCAGTACTCCTCTTTCCTGTAGCAGCCGATCCATTGATTCGTCGTATCTTTGAGAAATCGCCTGAGAACATTCAAGCACAGCAAGAAAAAGCGTACCTTGTTGCCTTAGGTGTTGATGAAGAAGAGTGATTATTCCTCACCATCGGAATGGGCTCGATGGCGTGATAGTTCACGTGTTGCATTATCGAGGGATTGTTGCACACCTTCGAGCATTTCACTTGCATAATCGAGATTTGATTGTTCCAAGTATCGCTCGATGCTTGCCTTTGAACGTCGAATGGTCGCAAGCCGTTGCTCAGAACTTTTCGGTCGGCTCTCTTCGCCTCTCTGTGCCATTAACCACTCTTCTAGGAGTGCTTGACCCCATTCAGGTGCTCGGAATCGAGCAGAGAGAATGATTTCGGCATGACGGTGACGGAAGCGAACGCGAGAATCGCGTGTTCGACTGGCTTGAATCGACCCAGGATTCCATTGGTCAAAGGGTATGTGAAGGTGGTTCTTACAGCGCAAGTGCCCTGTCTCGTCGATGGTTGCATCGATGATCAACGCACCACGCTGCAATCGAATAAAGGCCTGTACGATGTTGTCTTCAATCAACCATTCAGCAATTTGAACCGATGGCTGACCCCACTTGTCGCTCGTCCATGACTCGATGGCAGCCCGATGCAACATGCCTCAACCTTACACTCCCTATTGATGAACCTTCACATCGATGACATCGTGCATTGATTGAAATGGAAGCGAGATGTGGGTAGAGCAATGGCAGCATCGTGGGGAGCCGTCGATTTCGACTGGCGCATCATTCCACTCCTCATTTTTGGGTGGTATCTGTTGCTCAAGCGATGGGAGCGAGACGGTGTTCTCGATCGATGGAACGCAACACGAGTGTTTGGTTTTGTCCTCATGGTTCGAACCAAAAAAGGACTTGATTTACTCGAGAAGGTCGCCAAACCACGACGATTCTGGCGAATCTATGGTGAGATCTCGCTTTGGGTATGCACGTTTGCCATGTTCTTGGTAGCACTTGTCGTCGTCCTCGCATTTGTTGGTGCACTTCTTTCACCTCCGGATGTCGACCCACCATCAGCGAGTGAGCTTGTAGCGATTCCAGGAATCAACCCGGTCATTCCACTTTGGTGGGGATTGATTGGTTTCATCGTCGCGCTCGTCATTCACGAATTTGGCCACGGTCTTCTCGCTCGAGGTCATGGCATGCGTATTCGTTCCTTTGGTTTGCTTCAGTTGGGCCCTCTTCCACTCGGCGCTTTTGCAGAGCCAGAAGGTGAAGAACTGTTCAAAGCACCACGAAGAGAACGACAACGAATGTTTGCTGCAGGACCGGCTACCAACTTGTTCGCATCGCTTGTCCTCCTCCTGCTGCTCGGTGGAATAGCTGGTCATTTTGCTACGGGCGATCAATCCATTCACGTCAAAGGCATCGTCAAAGGAGAAGGTGCTGATAATGCCGGTATGCTGCCTTGGGACACCATTGAAACCATCAATGGAACGGAGATTGTAGGCCTTGAAGGATTCAGGGATGCAATGGATGAAATCAAAGCAGGTGATTGGGTTCTTATCGGCGTTCTGCACGATGATGGGACAAGGGAAACCGTCAACGCAACGCTTTCGGACAAATACACCTATTACCAGGATTTAGGCTATTCAGAAGAACAGTTGGAGACACTTTCGGTTTCACCAGGTGATCCTTTCTTGGGTGTTGAAGGACTTTCATCGAATACGGTCGGTATCGATCGAATCGCAGGCCCATTATCGCCAAATTACGAATATTCAACGCTACAGCGAACGATTATTGCACCATTCCACGTTGTAACAATCATGATTATTCCGTTTGAATTTCAGGGTGTAGCCATGCATCCGAATGAGGAAGCAATGCTTGAAGCGGACGATACCTGGCTTGGCAATTTGGTTGGCAAGGAAGGCTTGCTATTGTTGGTGAACCTGATGTTCTGGCTGATGTGGGTCAACGTTCTGCTTGGCTTTACCAACCTCATTCCGATGGTCCCATTCGATGGAGGTCACATGTTCAAGGACATGGTTCATGCAGGATTATCGAGAATACGTGCGCTTGGCCGAAAACTCAAACTGTGGAATTTCCACCCATTATGGGTCGATCAAATCTCAAGAAAAGCAAGCAACCTCTCGTCGCTCGGCTTGCTGTTCATTCTTCTGTTTATCCTCTTCATACCGTACTTCTGATCAGCGAATCACAGTACGTCGGCGTTGAAGCTCATCGAGGATTGATGGGCGAACCTGTTCGACTTCACTCTTCTCTTCACGTCGCTGGCTTCGTTTCTGGATGTATTCGAGGGTCGGAGAATCTTGGTTCTGTTGACAAACAATGTTGATGAATTCATTGAGTGGCATGCCTTGGTCCCAATCGATGAATGCTCTTCCCTTTCGTGTTCTTGGTAGGCTTGGGATGCGTCGTGCAAGAATGCTCAATCGGCCCTCCAGCGTTGAGGTTTCAACACGAAAAATCTTCCAAGAATCACCTCGTACGCCCTTCAATCGATGAGCGTAGAGTGGCATCAATCCACAACGTTCACCCTCGTAGGCCAGTGCGTTGTATTGGTCGAGGGTGCGTCCACTGAAGTAGATCTTTCTTGATTTTGTTGTCTTGACTTCGATTGGAAAGGAGACATCGCCCCTCAATGCAAGCAAATCGCCACTTCCTTCAATACCCGAACCTGCAGCACGAACAACGAGAAAAGGTCGCTGAAGCACCAATCGCATACGTTCTTTTTCTTCAACCGAACATGATTTGATGACGGCTTCAACACCAGTAGGAATTCCGGCAAGGACGTGCCTTAATTCACGTTCATACTGGCTTGTCATAGGCAGGGATTGTTGTCAACCGCCTTTATTGACTTCGGTGATTTTGCGACAAACCATCACCGTTCAGGCGAAGCTTGTGCGTTCCAATAGCAATGGACTTTGTCAAATCGTATGCGCAAACAGCGATGAGGCATCATCTCAGACTGTTTCGGCATAACCCCACGAATGCGTGATGCTGGAGCTAAAGTTGTCTCCCCAATAGCGTGTTTCCTCTACCAAATCACCTTTTTCGTTGTATGTGTATGTCGTGAGATCATCATTGTATGTTGACGAAACAAGGAGACCATCAGCATACGTGTTGTTTGTGTATGTTGGGTCATACCAGTTTCCATTGTAACCATAGCTTAACATTTTGAGGAAGATAAATTATCCGTTCGAGAAAGTAGTTTGAGACGGAGAATTATAGGGGGGAGCATCTTACGTATTCCTGTGCGAAACGTCCTCGTCCGAACCGATGATTTCCAACTCGCATATCGCATCATGCAATTGCTGCGAACAAGGAACATCAGCGTTGAGCAATCGAGCATGAATCAGCCCTTACCAACAAAGGACACGATTTGGATTGGAACTGTGAATGAAGTTGCAGAACGATCTGCAGAAGGACGCCCGATTGCAGCCGATATTGAATCGTTGGATGTTGCTATCGAATCAGCAATTTTTGCACTCAAGGGATCCAAGAATACCCATCGCTTCATTCTGGGCGTTGATACAGGTCCACGTCCAGGACTTGCTTGGTTTACGGATGGTGTTCTCATCGATACGAAACAGACCGAATCGGTTGATGCATGCATTGAATTGATTCAATCATTGATCGATCATCATCAGTTTGAACATCTCCTCATACGGATGGGAAAGGGTTCTCCTTCGCATCGAAAGCGTCTCGTCAATGCAATGTTGTTGCAAGGTTTTGTCGTTGAATTGGTTGACGAACGAAAGACTTCGAGAGGCTTGAATCGAAACCAACACGCTGTTTCTGCTATCCGGATTGCCACACTTCCAGGTGAGCGTGTTTTCGAATTGGATGCATCTGAACCAAAAATCGGTGAACTTCGTGAATTGCAACGACGAAGTCGTATCAAAAGTCAGGGGCGAATCACCATCTCATCCGAAGTAGCTCGACGTGTCGCATTAGGTGAATTGACGTTGGATGAAGCCATCGAGCAACTCATTTGATTCGAACCCGATATCGCTCTCGACCATTTGCATACAAGACGATGCTTCCTGTTGAGGAAACGGCAATACTAACACCATCGCTCAACTGTGAAATCGCTCGAGCTGCGAGGTGGCGTCCACCTTCGCCAGATTTTGGTGTCAAACCAGATGGAACCTGGATGTAACGACCAGCATCGCTCGCAACACCCTCACGATTGAACAAAATCGCACCATCCAACCAGGCGAATTCAGCAAGGGTTTCGTGATTTTCTTTGTTCTTGACATCGCGCTTTGTCTCACTATGTCCCTTGAACGGATTGAGCACCATCGCTGTTGAGTAGCCTCGCATTTTCTGGATGTTGCCGATGGCAAAAAGAGCGCCGATGGCTGTTCCTTCACGCCCTCGCGTACCGATTGCACGAGAGAGTTCGATCATTCGCACAAGCACGTCAAGATCAATACCTTGTTCCTCAGCAATTGTTGTCAATCGTTCAGCTCCAAGCATTTTGGTATCGACGATGATAACACCATCAATCGGCTCTGCAAGGACGATGAGCAATCGTCCACCTTTGGCAATCCAACGTTCCCCCATACCTTGCAATACAAGATCGTAGAGTTCGTTCAGAATGGATAGGCCCTTGGACGAGAGTCCTTCTTCAAGAACGTGGGCATCGATGTCTTGCTCAACCAATGCATCGCGAACACGACTCAAACTGGTCATCACTCGTAATGGTAGATTGGAAGGAAGAACCTCAACGATTGAACGCACCTTTCGACGATCGTTGGAAACCATCAAGACAGCATCAAAAGATGATGCGGATGAGTCGAGAGCGACGCTCACCATGTGAGGAAGGTCGCTCATGGATAGGCCTCAGTCATTTGTTGTATCAATACCTGGCAACAAGTCATTGATTTCTCGATAGACTGTTCGCATGTTTGAAATGAAATTCTTTTCCTTGACGACGATGGTGAAGGTCTTGATACCAGGATCTTCTTCACCATCGAGGAGGCCAAGAAGGGTCTCGAGGGTAAGACGTGCACCTTCTCGGTGCGGGTATGCGAAGACGCCCATGCTTAGAGGGGGTGAAATGACGTTCTCGACGCCGTCCAACTCCTGTAAGGTGGCGAAGAGGTTGAGATAGGTTTGTGGTAAGAGGTCTCGACGATTTTCGTCTTGATTTGGACGGCGACAATCAGGACCTACAACGTGAATGATGTGTTTGAATCGGTCAGCAAGTGCATATGGCTCGGTCACAACGTTGTGCGTAACAGCACATGGTGGTGCGTTGATTTTTCGCATTTCCAAGCAAATGTTTCGAGTTGCTTGGGTCAATTCCTGGCCTGCTTTTTGGTGAATCATGTTGTCAAGACCTTCTCGGCCTGAAAGGCGGTTGTTTGCAGGTGTGATGAGGACATCGCCCTCATGATTCCACACATCTCCACCAACAACACGGAGTGTACCCCACTTACAGGTCCGGGCCATGTAAAGTTCTGCCATCATTTCCTCAGAAGGGGCCACCCTTCATATTCTTTCAGTGGTTTTTCGATGAAAATGGCCCGTTTCGCTCTGAATTCCGTACCCAAATCATCAATACTGCTAAACTTGGACTTGAAGTCGAGTTGACATGGGAGGGCGAGGAACGGCGTTGTTTCTCGTCCTACTGATGTTGGGTTCACTGTTTGGCGTATACTCTGCACCATTCCATGACGAGCAAGAACCATCCGTCCTCGCATCCGAGACCGACCTCTTTCATGGCTTTACAACTGGAGAAAATTGGCTCAATCTCGACAATCAAACAATCGCAGTACCAAACGGATTCAATCCAATCGATGTGTACGATTACAGCGATGTAGGCGTCCTTATCAACAACAAATCGGAAGCGAGTAAGACGATTGGTTGGGCTTTCGTCCAGGCAAGAAACATCAGTCTTGACCGAGTCTTCATCTTCGATCTCGATGGTACACCCACAGGTGAAACGATCAACCGTAATCAATTCAACGAATTCTTTGCCTATCCCTTCCTTGAAATGTTGAACAATCGTAGCAACGTTTCGGATATGAATTATCTCGTCACCAGTAAAGGCATGCCGCTTCGGGTCAATGGAGGCCAAAACAAAGCATCGTTTGATCAGGAATTTGCACTACTCGGAGGTTCGTACAACAGCAGCATTGGCGGTGATTACTGGTCAACACATTCCTATGGGCCCCTAAGTGGTGGTGAGTTTGAATCGTTTTCTCGGCAGAAGCATGGATTTTATTTGGTGACAAGACTAACCGGCTATACGGTAGAGACAGCACTCAATCTGATCGAAAAGGCGAACAACAGTTTAGGACAAAGTGGAACGTATGTCTTGGATCTTGCCACAAATCGCAATGGTTCGGGATACAAGTTTTGGAACGATGACTTGTACGTTGCAAACACCACGCTTCAAGAATTGTACAATCAAAGCGTTTACTTTGATGAAGAAACAGAATTTATCACCAATGTAAGCAATGTGATGGGTTATGCATCTTGGGGTTCAAACGATGGTAACTGGGGAAAGAATTGGGGCCTTAATACTGGTTTCGAGACAGAGGATGCATCATGGTCGAGCGGTGTTCGTCACTGGAATGCAACCATGCCAACACTTTCTTCTGGCGATTCGTTTGCCTGGAGCTATCAAACCAGTGTCAAGGATGGAGGGAGTGCCGCCCTTGAAGCATCCATCTCAGCATCCTGTTCGGATGAGTCAAGCAACGGTACACAAGGCCTCTTCGCAGAATATTTTGATAATGAAGGTGTGAGTTTTAACACCGGCTCAATGCCATCGCTCATCGACCGTGTTCCCGAACATACACGTATCGAAACATCCCTGCAATACAATTCAATGTATGCAGCATATCCAGGTCTCGATGATCGTTTCAAGAACAACTGGGGTGCACGATTTAGTGGACTGATCAATGTCCCCGATGCAGGCAACTGGACGTTCTATCTCACCAGTGATGATGGAAGCGAAATGTGGCTTGATGGAAGCAGTCTTGTTACCAATTACGGTTCGCATGGAATGCGTGAAAAATCAGGTACGCGTAACCTTACAGCAGGTTTGCATGATTTCAAAATTGAATTCTTCCAAGGTGGTGGGCCCCATGGTCTCAATCTGAAATGGGAAGGGCCAAATCAATCGAAAGCATTGGTTCCATCGACTGCATTCATGGTTTCGGATGGTACACCACCTTCACCTTCAACACTCATTCATGCTTGGAATTTCGATGAAGGTATGGGCACACAGTCGAATGATTCAGTTGCAAATGGTTCAAATTTGACACTCTACAATATGGATGCGACCAATTGGCGAACCTGTGCAGATGGCGGATGCCTATGGTACGATGGTGTCGATGATTATGTCGAAGTCGACGTCGATGATTGGGTTGGTAATTTCACCGTCAGTCAATGGGTTTGGGCAAATTCAACAACGTTGCCAGATTATGCCTCTGTTCTTGCAGTCTCCGATAATGCAGGCTCGAACACGTCGTTCCAGCATGCCATCTTCAATGGGGAATGGCGTTTACACAACAACCAAACACACAAATTTGGAGATATTGAAGCCCAACAATGGATGCATCTTGTCACCGTTTTCGACAGTGGTTCTGCTCGACAATATTTGGACGGTGTGCATGTCCGTACGACCTCGTTCCCCACGGGGTCGTTGAACAACATCGATTTGTACAAATTGGGTGTGAATCGTGCTGGTTCGACGTACTTTGAAGGCATGATCGACAAGGTCATGGTATGGGAAAGTGCACTCTCGGATGATGACATCACCATTCTCAGTCGTGACATCTATCAGGATTGTCAAGCCTATTCTGGTTCAGGTGCTTCAGGCGCTTCACTGGAACAGTTTGTTACGATCGATACGGAATTGGAAAATCATGCTTGGATTATTTCCCTCGCAGGTAAACGCGACGGAGATGTTTTTGGGAGCTTTACGATGACTGTGGAAGGTGTTGATGATCAAGGCAATGTCCTTTCCAGCAATACATCCGAAGTGAAAAACTTCGAGAACAACTGGGGTAGTGGAACGATGCGTTTCCGTCCGCATGAAAATGCTACAGCATTCCGAATTCAAGTACCGTTGAGCGTCGTTGCTACCTCGACAAGTGGTTCTGTTTACATCGATAGCCTGAGTCTTCGAGCGATACGTCCGCACATGAACTGGCTCAACGGTTCCATTGCTGAAACAGCGGTTTCGACAGGAGGGCGTTCCTTCACACTTGGAACATCGTACGGCCAATCACTTGTCGCTGACTTACTTGAAGATGGTGTAAGCGGTGTCAAAGGATACGTGTATGAACCATACCTTACTGCAGTTGGCCAACCGAGTGTTCTTTTCTCGATGTATGCACAAGGCTACAACTTTGCTGAAGCAAATGCTGCTGCAAACACCTACATTTCGTGGATGGGGGTTGTTGTTGGCGATCCGAAGATGGCCCCGTATGTGAGTACGTTGCATGATGTTGAACTTCTTGATGCACGGATTCTGAACAATTTCTCGGTTGGACAAACAGGGCATATTGAGGTTGCATTCCAGAACAACGGCATGGCTGCTGGTCAGGGGCAAATCGATGTGATTAATTTGCAAGGTTCTGTACTGATGTCATCAGCAAATGTTTCTGTAGTTCCAGGCGACCACCCTGGCTCAAGGACATCGATGTCGATACCGATTACGCCAACGAAAGCTGGCTGGCTTGATGTTCGTGTTCGCTACACGCATGATAATGCAACGTCGTTTGAACGTGATACACTGAACAATTTCATTATGATGCGCATTTGGGTGAACGATGTACCTACGATTGATTCAGTCCAGTGCGATCAGGACGAGTATGCTCGGGGTGATTCATTCCTTTGCACCGTCCTTGCATCCGATGATGAGCGTGTTGAATCCGTCCAGATGGGTTGGAGCATCATCTGTTCCGATTGTTCAATCGAAAACGCTTCTTGGCACATTGGTTCAATGGGGTCGAACGACAATGGAACCACTTGGGAGGCGATGATCACGCTCCCAATCAATGTCACAACTGGTGAGTTGGCCTTGCACATCATCGCTACAGATGGACTTGGCGTGCAGGCTGAGGCATTGGTTCAAAACGTCTCAAAGATTCTCGATGCTCCTGCCTCATGGTTTGGTCCTCACATGTCGAATGCTGATGGAGAATGGCTCGGTGTGAGTCAATTGCCCGCAACCTCTTCGATGGGTATCCATCGTGGAATCCAACAGACATTGACAGGATGTGTTCTGGATGTTGACCATGATCGTAACACAGAACGACCGCAATTCCTCATCTCACGAGGGCAACTTGGTGAACTCGTCTATGTTGCGATGAGCGATGCCAATCATCATTGCTACGAAGCATCTTTCTTTATCGAGAACGGTTCGTCGACCGAACAAATCGATATTGAAATGCGAAAATACGATGGCAGCCTCGTCGCTCAACGAACCATCAATGTCGATGATGCTGCTCCTACACTCGAAGTGTATTTTGAAAATATGAGCAATGGATCGATTGATCGTATCATCGACAATGGTGATGAATATCTTCGAATTGTCGTTTCAGATGTTGATGATTTTGTTCATCCCTATCTGGCAGATGTTGAAATTGATTGGCCAGGCTATGGAATGCAAGTCCTCTCAGCTGAAGGTTTGGTCAATGAAGGCGATGTACGGATTCAATTGATCCCGCCGGGGGAGAGTCTCGAAGCTGGCGATGTGGACGTTTCGATTTCCCTCCAGGATTCACGAGGTGTTGCATCGACATTCTCTGCTAGTATTCCGTTGGTGCTGAATGCACCGAAGATCTCGTACATGATTCCATGCAATGAACAAGGACCCATCGATGAGCTGATGTTTGGCCACCCAGCAATTCTTGGCGCAGTTATCGAAAGCGATCGCCCATTTGAAACCATCCAGCTCACATTACGACAGTTGGGTTGGTCGGTCAATGCACCACAAATACAGCAACCGGCTTGGGTTCCGTCCACCGATGGTTGTTTGCAAGAGACTGGTGACGATGTGTATTGGTTTAGGCTCCAATTGGATGGCTCGTTTGCTTCTGCAGAGGGCTCAATACAATTGATAACAACAACCATCGATGGTTATCCAGCATCGTCACAAATTCCAATGCTGTTCCGACATGCGCCACCAGTCATCAATGGTACGATCCCAACGATGGTTGAAGCAGGGTCCGATCTTACATTCCAACTAACGATTACCGATTTGGATGGTTTAGGGGATGTATCGTGTGCTACCAATGTCAGTGATGACAACAACAGCATCGTTTGGCAGAAGGATTTCCAACCCTTCGTTCTGCAAGATTCTGATGGACAGGTCCAACTGCGTTGGCCAGTGCCACGGAATCTCAATGAATCGACCGATGCGCTTCAAGTCGTTGTGAACTGTGAGGATTCGGATGGAGAAACAGGCTCATGGACGCCAGCGGAACGTATCTCGGTCGAGCCATATGTGTGTCGGACCAATTGCAACACGACGGCCGATGATCTCATCCAAACAGAGCGTTCAACATCTGTCATGCCCTACATTGTTCTTGGATTGGGCCTTCTTGTGATACTCTTCGTAACCTCGATGGTTGTTCGAAAACAAGGTGGTGTGGAAAAATGGGCCACAGATGAATCGATTGAAGACTTCGATACACTCACTACTGATTCAATCGCAGAAGCAGAGGCATCACTGTTGAGCATGGCTCAAGACACGCCACCGCCAATTCCAGACGGGTGGACGGAAGAAGCATTCGTGAGCTGGTTGAATGGCGAGCGACCTGAGGATTGGACCGATGAACAATGGGATGCGATTCGTGAAGAACACGCTTCCCGACTCGAATCCTCAACTGAAGCCATCCATGAGATAGAATTGTAAATCGAAAAGGGCAGTGTCTTACCATGGCAGTAGGGTATGTCTTGCTGAACGTAACGCCTGGCGTCGAACATGACGTTTATCTTCAATTGAAAGATCTTGAACGTGTAGCAGATGTAACAGTCCTATTCGGTGACTACGATCTTATTGTAAAATTGGAAGCAGAAGACCTCTCATCGATTGCAACAGCCGTCGTCAACACGATTCGTCAAATTCCTGGAGTCATCGATTCGAAGACCTTAGCAGGAGCGGAATTCTAGTTCCGCAGTGCCACGTTTTTGCGATTTTTAGGCCTCGGAAAGGGTCACTGGAGGCCATATGTAGAGCAGTATTGCCTTTTTTCGGCGCAAATTATAATAACTATAAGTTGTGATTAAGGTTCGGAGGTAATCCAAATGTCAGACAAGAAATATTTCGTTCTCATGG